>Ga0307998_1000486_pt1 | contig 22518 bp, 18 predicted proteins | sample Davwhametageno37_FD_203147 | JGI IMG/M metagenome (GOLD analysis project Ga0307998, IMG submission 203147) | Marine microbial communities from Davis Island wharf, Antarctic Ocean - #37 | ecosystem: Environmental > Aquatic > Marine > Unclassified | place: Antarctic Ocean: Davis Island wharf... | reverse complement strand
TCAGTGTTTCCTTCTCCTAACATCAACAAGTACCCTGATATTAACAACATAATTCCCGCAATCAACCATTTAGGGTTAAATAAAATCTCTATTTGTTGTTTTTGCGTGCTATTCATTTTAGATTTTTGTATTCTGTACAACTCTATAAAGCGAAAGTTCAATTATGTTTTTAAAAAGTCCCTTTAGGTTAACATCCTTTAACATTATAACTGCTCTATTGTTCTTATTTCCAACGTATTCCATGTCACAAGTAGTTCAAGAATATGAGCTTTTTTGGGATAAGGACCAAAAGGTATTAAAAACGAAAGGAAATTTTGTTGATGGATTTGAAGATGGAACTTGGCGCTTTTGGAACGAGGATGGAAAGCTGAACGAAAGATCAAATTACTATTTAGGGGCATTTCATGGCCCCGTTGAGTTTTTTCACCCTAATGGAAACATTAAGCAACAAGGTTTTTTTAAATGGGGAGTTCAGGACTCAGTTTATACTGAATGGGCAGCTAATGAAACTTTAACTACCAAAGGGTACTTTAACAACGATATAAAGGATAGTTTATGGCAAGTATTTTTTGATTCTGGTAAGCCAAAGATGACATCTGTTTACAAAGATTCAACTGAATTAGTGGTCGAGTTTTATGATAAAGATGGAGTACAGTTATTAAAAAGTGGTAAAGGTGTTGAAAAAGAATATTTTCTGAACTCCAACCAAGTAAGATGGGAAATAAATTACAAGGATAGCGTCAAAAGCGGACAAGCAACCTATTGGTTTAGAAACGGCACTACGGCTAAACGAGGTGAGTTTTATCAAGGGGTAAAAAATGGAATTTGGATTTATTATTATAAGAATGGAGCTGTTTGGAAAGAATTAAGTCTGTTGCGTGACCAAAGAGACGGAAAGTTCGCTGAATATCACCCATCAGGAAACGTTAGTGTAAAGGGAAATTATATAAAAGGCAAAAAAGAGGGACTTTGGCAGTTTTACAATGATGAAAAACAAATTACCATGAAAGGGGAGTTTAGTAATGGTATGCAACACGGCGATTGGGAATACTATTATCCTTCAGCAAAAATTGAAAGCAAAGGCAAATACAATTTAGGTAAAAGAGAAGGAGTTTGGTTGTTTTATTATGAAACAGGTGAGAAATGGAGAGAAGGACTTTATGTTGCGGACAATAAAGAAAGTACCTGGACTACTTGGTTTGAAAGTGGCCAAAAGCTGCAAGAAGGTGAATATAAGAACGATAAAATCGATGGTTACTGGGAGTCATGGTATTCAACAGGTAAAGTAAAGGACCAAGGCAATTACCAGACGGGTAAGATGCATGGTGACTGGATAGGATATTTTGAAAATGGAAAAGTTAATTACAAAGGCCAACTAAAGGAAGAATTAAAACAATCTGCTTGGGAATTTTACTTTAGCAACGGCAACAAACGTGAAACGGGAAACTATAAAGATGGATTACGCATCGGTGAGTGGTTTTACTATTTCGAGGATGGTAAAATTGAAAGCCATGGCAGTTACGTTGCTGGTGAAAAAAATGGGACATGGGAATTTTACTATGATTTTGGTGCTTTGAAGCGTAAAGACTCGTTTAAAAAAAACCGGATGCACGGTAAAAGTGTTATGTACTACCCAAACCAAAAAGTTATGGTAAAGTCTGTTTATTCTAAAGGCAAGCCAAGTGGCACGTGGCTTTTTTATAACGAAAGAGGAGATCTTGTAAATGAGAAGAAATATTAAGCTAACGTAACCTTTTTGTATTCAAACTGGCTAACTGATACATGAATCATTAATAATGTTATATTTGCAGCGTGAAGATTGAAATGAAGAGGGGCTTGCCCCTCTTTTTTATTGAAATACATGATAACGAAAAAGAGCATATCAGACTTAATTAATCAAGCCATTGAGGGTACCGATATATTCTTTGTTGACTTGATAATTAGCCCTTCAAATCAAATGGTAGTTGAGATTGATAAAGTACCTGCTATAAGTATTAAAGAGTGTGTTTCAGTATCAAGACATATAGAACGAAGTCTTGATCGTGAAGTGGAAGATTTTGAACTTTCTGTAACAAGTCCTGGTTTAGATAAACCTTTCAAAAAAATTGAACAATACCAAAAAAATGTCGCTAAAGATTTAAAGGTGACATTGCTTGACGGAACCCTTTTGAAAGGCAACTTGGTGAGTGTAACAGAAGAAAGAATCGAGCTAACATGGATGGAAAAAGTGAAAGTTGAGGGGAAAAAGAAAAAACAAGAAATAACTAGACTAGAAGAGATATTATTTTCAAACATTAAAGAGACCAAAGTTGTGGTTTCATTCAAATAAAAACCATGGATACAGCTGAATTAATTGAGTCGTTTTCGGACTTTAAAGAATTTAAAAACATTGATAGAGTAACCATGATGAACATATTGGAGGATGTGTTCAGAAGTGTAATTATTAAAAGATATGGTGATGATTCGAATTATGATGTCATCATTAATCCTGATAAAGGTGATCTTGAAATGTGGAGAAACCGTGCCATCGTTCACGATGGTGAAGTTGAAGACGATAACCGTGAAATAGCGGTTTCGGATGCTGTGAAAGTTGAGCCTGATTTCGAAATTGGCGAAGAGCTTTCTGAAGAAGTTAAAATTGCACATTTTGGCAGAAGAAACATTTTATCAATAAAACAGTTTTTAGCATCTAAGATAAACGATTTAGAAAAAGATAGCATCTATAAAAAATACAAAGATCGTGTTGGGGAAATTGTTACAGCAGAAGTGTATCAAGTGTGGAAACGTGAAATTCTTACTTTAGATGACGAAGGGAACGAGTTAATTCTTCCTAAAAGCGAACAAATTCCAAGCGATTATTTCAAAAAAGGCGATTCGCTTAGAGCGGTTGTTTCTAAAGTTGATATGCGTAATGCAACTCCTGTAATTATTCTTTCAAGAACATCACCAGTATTTTTGGAAAGATTGTTTGAAATGGAAGTTCCTGAAATTTTTGATGGCTTAATTACCATTAAAAATATTGTACGTGAGCCAGGTGAAAGAGCAAAAGTTGCTGTTGAATCTTACGATGATAGAGTTGATCCTGTTGGCGCTTGTGTTGGCATGAAAGGAAGTAGAATTCACGGTATTGTTCGTGAATTGAAAAATGAAAACATTGATGTAATCAATTACACTTCTAACGCTGTGTTGTTTATTACACGTGCTTTAAGTCCTGCCAAAATCACCAACATTAAATTAAATGAAGAAACCAATCATGCTGATGTTTATTTAAAACCAGATCAAGTTTCACTTGCTATCGGTAAAGGTGGGCACAACATTAAATTGGCTTCAAGATTAACGGAGTTTGAGATTGACGTTTATCGTGATTCAGAAGAAGATGTAGAAGATGTTGATTTAGAGGAGTTTGCAGATGAAATAGAATCTTGGATTATCGATGAGCTTAAAGCTATCGGTTGTGATACAGCAAAAAGTGTTTTAGATTTGAGTGTTTCGGAAATTGTTAAAAGAACGGACCTTGAAGAGGAAACTGCTGCTGAATTGCATAAGATTTTAGAAGCAGAGTTTGAATAATTAGATTTGTATAAAAATTAGAATAATTAACTTTTATGGCAGTTGCAAAACGGTTAAGTAAAGTAGCAAAAGAATTAGGTGTTGGTGTTTCTACCATTATGTCCTTTTTAGAGGATAATGGTGTTGAAATAGACCGTGGGCCTAATACTAAGATAGAAGGGCAGACCTATGACCTTTTGTTAAACGAATATCAAAAAGATAAAGCCGTAAAAGAAAAGTCGCAAGAACTTAGTAAGCAAAAGGTTGTTCGCGAAACAATTTCTATTGATGACAATCAGCCTGTTTCTCAGGACGAAGAAGAATTGGCTCAAGAGCCGATTGAGACTGTTAGTATTAAAACTACAATTATTGAAGAGGAAACGCCTAAAGTTGAGGCACCAATAATTGAAGTGCCGGTGGTTGTTGCTCCTGATCCAGTTCAAGAAACAGAAAAAATCATAGAGGTTGTACCTGAAACTCCTGTAGCGGAAGAAGTTATTGAAGAAAAGGGAATAGAAGCTCCAAAACCAGAAAAAATTGAAATTCAGCCGGTAGAAGAGGCAGAGTCGGATGGTAATGGGCCGAAAATTAAAGGTAAAATTGATTTAGATAAAATAAATCAAAAAACTAGACCTACTAAAAAAACGGAACCGAAACCGGTTCCTAAGATTGAGAAAAAGGTTGAGTCAGCTCCTAAAGTTAAGGAAGTTGCCGCGAAGGTTGACCCACCTAAAAATACAGATCACATTACAGTTGTTGAAAAACTTACTGGACCAAAAATTTTAGGTAAAATTGAAATTAAAGAACCTAAGCCTAAAGTAAAAGACAATAAGAAAAAGCCTGTTGCATCTTCTGATGAGTCTAAAATGAAGGATAGGCTTGGTAGAAGAAAAAGAAAAAGAATTGCTACTGAAATCAAACCTCCTTACAAAGGAAAACCAGCTGTTGGAAGAGGTAAAAAACCTGAAGTTAAAGAGCTAGATGAAGCAGCTGTTCAAAAGGAAATAAAAGACACTTTAGCGCGATTAACCGGCAATAGAGGTAAATCTAAATCAGCTAAATATCGAAAAGCAAAAAGAGAAGCAGGTAGTGAATTACGTCAAATTCAAACCGAACTTGATAAAAGAGAAAAAACAGTTATTAAGGCCACTGAGTTTGTAACTGCAAATGAAATTGCCTCTTTGATGGATGTTTCGGTAAACGAAATTATTTCAGCTTGTATGGAACTTGGTTTGTTCGTAAGTATAAACCAACGTTTGGATGCGGAAACACTAACATTAATTGCTGAAAACTTCGGTTATATATTAGAGTTTACAACAGAGGAATTAACAGAAAGATCTCTAGTAGAAGAAGATAATGAGGAAAGAATAGTTGAAAGGCCTCCTATTATTACAGTGATGGGTCACGTTGATCATGGTAAAACTTCATTATTAGATTACATACGTAAGGAGAATGTTATAGCTGGTGAAGCCGGCGGTATAACTCAGCATATTGGAGCTTATAGCGTAAAGCTTGATAGTGGAAAAATAATCACATTTTTAGATACTCCAGGTCACGAGGCATTTACTGCTATGAGATCAAGGGGAGCTCAAGTAACTGATGTTGCAATTATTGTAATTGCTTCTGATGACAATGTAATGCCACAAACTAAAGAGGCAATTAATCACGCACAAGCAGCTGGTGTACCGATCGTATTTGCCTTTAATAAAATGGATACACCAGGTGCAAATGCAGATAGGTTGAGAGAAGAGCTTTCTCAAATGAATATTTTGGTTGAAGACTGGGGAGGTAAATTCCAAAGTCAAGAAATTTCAGCTAAAATGGGAACCAATATTTCCGAATTATTGGATAAAGTATTGATTGAAGCAGAACTGTTAGAGTTAAAATCTGATCCAGATAAAAGGGCAAGTGGAACCGTAGTTGAAGCAACTCTGGATATAGGAAAAGGTTATGTAACAACGGTACTAGTTCAAGGAGGAACCTTGCGTGTAGGAGATTTTATACTTGTAGGTTCTCACTATGGTAAGGTAAAAGCAATGGCCAACGAACGAGGCATGAGAATTAAAGAGGCAGGACCATCTACTCCGGTAAGTATACTTGGGTTAAGTGGAGCGCCTAATGCTGGTGATAAGTTCGTTATAATGGAAGATGAACGTGAAGCAAAAGACATTGCTAGCAAACGAGAGCAACTCCAACGTGAGCAAGGCGCACGTACAAACAAGCATATAACACTTGATGAAATTGGTCGACGTATAGCTGTTGGTGATTTCCAAGAACTTAATGTGATTATTAAAGGTGATGTTGATGGGTCAATTGAAGCCTTAGCCGATTCGTTACAAAACCTATCTACTGAGAAAATCCAAGTTAATATCCTTCACAAATCAGTTGGACAAATATCTGAATCTGATGTTCTGTTAGCTTCAGCTTCAAATGCAATTATTGTTGGGTTCCAGGTTAGGCCTTCTTCAAGTGCCCGTAAATTAGCGGAAAAGGAAGAAATAGAGATCAGACTATACTCCGTAATTTACAAGGCTATAGAAGAGTTGAAAGATGCTATGGAGGGCATGCTTAAACCTACAGTTCAAGAAAACGTTATCGGAAACATTGTTATACGAGAAACCTTTAAAATCTCTAAAGTAGGTACTGTAGCAGGTTGTTATGTAACTGATGGAAAAGTAATGCGAAACAGTAAAATTAGACTCGTTAGAGACGGAATTGTCAAGTATCAAGGAAACTTAGGCTCTCTTAAGCGTTTTAAAGACGATGTGAAAGAAGTTAAGTTTGGCTACGAATGTGGTCTAAACATTGAAAACTACAACGACATTAAAGTTGATGATACCATTGAGGCTTACGAAGAAATTGAAGTAAAACAAACTTTGGATTAATCTAAAGCAGTTATTTTAATTTCATCCTTTACAATAAAAGCATTATTGAAAATGCTTTTACATTCAACAAGAAATTTTTGAGCTTCAAGTTTGGTTTTGAAATCGCCAACTCTAATTTTAAAGTTAGGAGATTGAAACAATAGATAAGAAGTAACTATAGGAAAAGATTTAAGGAACTCGCCTTGAATCTCTTTTGCACTTGTTTTGCTTCCAGCCCCTGATCCATAATAAATCTGAACTCTAAAGCCTGGAATTGTTCCCTTTTCTTCAGATATTCTTATTTCCTTCTTTAGAAGACCGGTAATGCGTTTATCAGCAACCACCTCTATATGGTTTGTTTTTTTAGTAGAAACTTCAGGTCTTTCTTTCGCTTCGGTTTGTTTTCCTTCAGGAAAAAGAGTCCAATTGGTTTCTTGACCATTGAGAAATAAGGAAAAGTGCAGTGTAAAAAATAAAATTAGAGCACTTTTGAATATTGATTTTTGAATCATTTCTCAAAAATAAATATTAACTTTTGTTTAAAAAGTAATTTAACAATACATTAATTAACATAAAGTTTTTAATTTAGAATCATTCTAAATTAAAACGTACATTCTTTATTTTTTACGGCTTATGGTTTGTCATCAGTCGTTTGTGTTAAATTTGCTACTGTTCAAAAGTGCCAAAACCGCCCCACAAAGTGACTAAAATACTGAGTATGAGTATGTCTAATTACACAAACAGAATTTCAAAGAAAATCCTATTTTACTTATTGACGATTTCATTAACGACGTTGTCGTATGAATCTTTCGCTCAAGACGGTGAAAAGTTATTTAAAGCCAATTGTGCTTCTTGTCATAAAATTGACAAGAAATTGGTTGGCCCTGCCCTTCAAGGAGCTCGAGAGCGGTGGGAAGACGAAGCCAATTTGATATCTTGGGTTAAAAATTCTCAAGGTTACCTTGAGGATAATTCTGGAGACGGTTACGCGTCAAAACTATTTGCAGAATATAACAATAGCATAATGCCTGCTCAAGCAGTTTCTGATGAAGAAGTTGTTGCAATACTTGATTATGTTGATGCTTGGCAGCCAGCTGTTAATGAAGTTGCTGCGGTAGCTGAAACTGCTTCAGGTCCAACCGAAGATTATACTCTTTATTGGTTGTTGGGTTTTGCTGTTGTGTTTTTAATCGTTGCTAAAGTTTTACTTGGTGTAAGGCGTTCGGTAAGTAAAATGTTGGCAGAAGTTGATGGTACTGAAGTTGCACCAAGAGATAACCTTGGAGCGGTTGGTGCATTTATAGATTGGTTTAGAGCTAATAACAAACTTGCCACTACTGTTACTGTGTTATTAATAATGTTTGCCTTAGTAAAAGGGTTTGATGCGTTATTAGGAATCGGGGTTTTTCAAGGTTATCAACCTACTCAACCAATTAAATTTTCGCATAAAATTCATGCAGGAGATAATGCAATAAATTGTGTTTACTGTCACCACAGTGCTGAAAAGGGTAAGACTTCAGGCATTCCTTCGGTAAACGTTTGTATGAACTGCCACAAAGGCATCAGCGAAGGAAAAAGATACGGAACTGAGGAGATTGCTAAAATTTACGAAGCTGCAGGATGGAACCCTGAAACTTCTCAATACGATAAAGAACAAAAACCTATTAAATGGGTTCGAATTCATAACTTACCTGATTTTGCTTATTTCAATCACTCGCAACACGTTGTTGTAGGGGGTCAAGAATGTCAAACATGTCATGGTCCTATCGAGGAAATGGATGAAGTTTATCAATATTCTGAATTGACAATGGGCTGGTGCATCAACTGTCATCGTGAAACTAAAGTTCAGATGAAAGGCAATGGCTACTATGATAAACTTAGTAAAGATTTGAAAAAGATATACAAAGAAGAAGGAGTAGAAGACTTTACGGTTGAGCACATTGGGGGTCTTGAATGTGCAAAATGCCATTATTAATAATTATAGCTGAGTTCTCAATACATGAATAATTCAAAAAAATACTGGAACAGTTTAGAGCAGTTAAATGGTGACGCTGCATTTGTTGAGGCGTCTCAAAAAGAGTTTAGCGAGCAAGTTCCTGTTGATGAGTTTATTGGAAAACAAACTGCTGAATCTGGAAACAGTTCACGTAGAGATTTCCTTAAATTTCTTGGTTTCAGCGTAACAGCGGCAACACTTGCTGCGTGTGAAGCGCCTGTTGTTAAGTCAATACCTTATGTAGTAAAACCTGAAGAAATTACACCAGGGGTTGCTAATTACTATTCATCATCATTTTATGATGGTAATGACTATTGTAGCGTGTTGGTTAAGACTCGTGAAGGTCGTCCGATTTTAATTGAAGGTAATAAGTTATCGCCAATTACTAAAGGCAGAATTACTGCAAGAGTTAATTCATCAGTTTTATCTTTATACGATTCAAAAAGATACAATGCACCACAAGCTGGTGGCAATGATTCTAATTGGTCAGATATTGATGGTCAGATTTCAGATAAGTTAAAAAGTATAGCTGCTTCTGGAGGGCAAGTTCGTGTTTTGTCAAGCACAATCGCATCTCCATCTACACAAAAAGCAATTAATGAATTTGGGGCTCAATTTGTAAATGAAGAAGCTTCAAATTTTAAGCATGTTTCTTATGATGCTGTATCGCACAGTGGAATGTTAGAGGCTAATCTAAGGGATTTTGGCAAATCTATTATTCCCGATTATGATTTCACAAAAGCGAATTCAATAGTAAGTATTGATGCAGACTTTTTGAATTCATGGTTAATAGCTTCGGCTAACCTAAATGATTACTCCATTGGAAGAAAACCGGCGAATGGCAAAATGTCTAAACACTTTCAGTTTGAAGCTAATTTGAGCATGACAGGTTCAAATGCGGATGTTAGAGGTGCTGTTAAGCCAAGCGAACTTGGAGTTGTTGCCACTGAGTTGTACAATGCGGTAGCTTCGAAGGTTGGGCAATCTAAAATATCGTCAGGCTCAATTGAAGATGACAACAACATTGCTTCAAAAATTAATGAAGCAGCAGCTAGTTTGATTGCCAACAAAGGGGCTTCGATGGTCGTTTGTGGAGTTAATGATGTGAATATTCAAACGGTTGTTAACGGCATTAATCAAATGCTTAATAACTACGGTAATACAATAAACCTAGATAATGCTCTTAAAGTTAGATCAGGAATAGATGGAGAAGTTGCTTCGTTAATTTCTGAAATGGCAGCGGGACAAGTTGATGCTTTATTTGTATATGGTGTTGATCCATCATATACTTTGCCTGCAGCTTTAGGTTTTAATGTTGCACTTGAAAAAGTAGGAATGAAAGTTTCTCTTTCAGGAAAACCAAATGCAACTTCTGGTTTATGCGATTTCGTTTGTCCAGATTCACATTACTTGGAGTCTTGGAACGATATTAACCCGAAAGTTGGCCATTACAGTATCCAGCAACCTACTATTAAAACAATTTTCAACACGAGACAAGCGCAACAAAGTTTATTAAAATGGACTGGTGTTGAATCAGACTATTATGATTTTGTAAAAGCAAATTGGGAGACTTCAATATTTGCTTTACAAACCAAGTATTCATACTTCAATGAGTTTTGGAATACGGTTGTTCATGATGGCGTATTTATAGCTGATAAGACAGAAAGTTTGGAATGGGCTTATGCTAATAACGCATCAACTGCCGCTCAAAACATTAAAGTTACAGCTTCTGGTGATTTTGAATTGGCACTTTATGCTTCTAATGCAATTGGAGACGGTGCTCAGTCAGATAATCCTTGGCTACAAGAACTACCTGATCCTGTATCAAAAGTAGTTTGGGATAACTATATTATGATGAACCCAGCTGATATGGAGGGTTCATACGAAATAAGAACGGCTCAAGAAGTTCCGGCTGATTTAGCAACTATTGAAGCCAATGGTCAAACAATAACATTACCCGTTGTTGCTATACCTGGTCAAAGGGTAGGAACTGTTGGTGTTGCAATAGGTTATGGTAATAGCATGGTTGATGGTCGTTCCGTTGGTGCTAACGCCTATGCCTTAGCCAACTTTACCAATAATTCTATAGGGTTTAATGTTAGCGGAGTTACGGTAACAAAAACAGGTGAAAAATATCCGATAGCATCTACTCAAACACATCACACAATGATGGGTAGAAAAATTGTTAATGAAACCGATATTGAAACATTTAATAAAGGAGATAAAGAGAACTACAATGCAACAATCCTTTTAAAGGATGCATTTGGTTTAGATAAAACTACTGCAGAGTTGGATTTATGGAATGAACATCCAATTGCCAAGGGGCATCGTTGGGGTTTATCTGTTGATTTAAATGCATGTACGGGATGTGGTGCTTGCGTTACTGCCTGTAATGCTGAGAATAACGTTCCAGTTGTTGGTAAAGATGAAGTTCGTAGAACTCGTACAATGAGCTGGATGCGAATAGATAGATATTATTCCAGTGATTACGATCCGAAAAGAAAAGACGGCGAAAAGAGCTACAGTGAAATGGAGATTCCTTCAAAGTATCCTGAAGTAGTTCATCAACCATTAATGTGTCAACATTGCAATCATGCTCCTTGTGAAACTGTTTGCCCGGTTGCTGCAACAACTCATAGTAATGAAGGGTTAAATCAAATGGCCTACAACAGATGTGTAGGTACAAGGTATTGTGCAAATAACTGCCCATTTAAAGTTAGAAGATTTAACTGGTTCAACTACGTAGGTGATGAAAAATTTGCTGATTTTAATCCATCTCAAGATTCAGTAATGAGAATGGTTCTGAACCCTGATGTTACTGTTCGGTCAAGAGGAGTAATGGAAAAATGTAGTATGTGTGTTCAAAGAATTCAAGCAGGTAAACTTGAAGCTAAAAAGAATTCAGAGCCAGTTCAAAACCAAGCAATACAAACGGCCTGTTCATCAGCTTGTAATGAAAACGCAATTGTTTTTGGTGATATCAATGATGATAAGCATACCATCGCTAGCTTAGCTAAGGATGATAGAGCATATAATATGTTAGAAGAAGTAGGGGTTAAGCCGAATATTTATTACCAAACTAAGGTGAGAAATATTACAACTCCAGAATATAATAGTAACACAGAACAATCAGCATAAATAGATAAGTATGCATAAAGAATCTGCAATAAGACAACCGTTAATTTTAGGTGATAAAACGTATCACCAAATTACCGAAGATGTTTGCGCGCCTGTTGAAGGAAAAGCGAACAGAATGTGGTACATAGCCTTTACTATTTCTGCTATAGCAGCATTGTGGGGGCTAGGCTGTATCATGTACACCATTGGTCGAGGAATTGGCGTTTGGGGCTTGAACACAACAGTAGGTTGGGCCTGGGATATTACAAACTTTGTATGGTGGGTTGGTATCGGTCACGCTGGTACATTAATTTCGGCAGTGCTATTGTTGTTCCGCCAAAAATGGAGAATGGCAATTAATAGGTCTGCTGAAGCAATGACGATTTTTGCTGTAATCATGGCGGCTCTTTTTCCAGGTATTCACATGGGTAGAATATGGATGGCGTATTGGGTGCTTCCATTACCAAATCAATTTGGTAGTTTGTGGGTAAACTTTAACTCTCCATTGTTATGGGATGTATTCGCAATTTCAACATATTTTTCTGTATCATTAGTTTTCTGGTATATTGGTTTAATTCCTGATTTTGCAACAATTCGTGATAGAGCGAAAAGAGCAATACCAAAGAAAATATATGGAACTCTTGCTTTTGGCTGGACAGGTGATGCAAAAGCATGGATTCGTTTTGAAGAAGTATCATTAGTATTAGCTGGTCTTGCTACTCCTCTTGTATTCTCGGTTCACTCGATTGTATCTATGGATTTTGCTACTTCGGTTATACCGGGTTGGCACACGACTATATTTCCTCCTTACTTTGTTGCAGGGGCAGTGTTTTCCGGATTCGCAATGGTTCAAACGCTTTTGATAATTGCAAGGAAAGTTGTGAATATGCAGGCATATATTACTCCAAAACACATTGAATATATGAACATTGTTATTATCATAACAGGTTCAATGGTTGGTGTTGCTTATCTAACCGAATTATTTATTTCTTGGTATTCGGGTGTTGAATATGAACAATACGCTTTTATTAATAGATTCTCTGGTCCTTATTGGTGGGCATATTGGTCAATGATGACGTGTAATGTTATAACACCGCAATTGTATTGGATCAAAAAGATTAGAACAAGCCTAATGGCTTCGTTCGTGATATCAATATTTGTAAATATTGGAATGTGGTTCGAACGATTTGTGATTATCGTAACGTCACTTCATAGAGATTATATTCCGTCTAACTGGAGTATGTTCCACCCTACTTTTGTAGACATTGGAATTTTCATAGGAACAATAGGCATTTTCTTCACCTTATTTTTATTATACGCTCGTACTTTTCCAATATTAGCATTAAATGAGTTGAAGTCTATTTTGAAAGCGTCAGGAAATAATTATAAAAACGAAAACAACCAAAATCATTAATCATGAGTGGTGGTAAAAAAATATACGGTCTGTACAACGACGACGATATTCTAAAACAAGGAGCAACTGTTTTGGTTAATAATGGCGTAAAGATTAGTACTACATACTCTCCATTTCCAATACATGGCATCGAAAAAATTATTGGAATGAAATGGACAAGACTGGCAATTGCAGCATTTATGTATGGTATTACAGGCACCATGCTAGCGTTATTGGGCATGGGCTATTTCATGATCATGGATTGGCCAATGAATATTGGCGGTAAACCGAGTTTTGATTTGTATCAAAACTTACCCGCATTTATTCCTATAACTTTCGAATTCACAGTCTTATGTGCAGCTCATTGTATGGCAATTACATATTTAATTCGTAATAAAACTTATCCAGGCGCAAAAGCAAGAAACCCTCATCCAAGAACTACCGATGATCATTTTGCAATTGAAGTATTAATGGATGATAACTCGAAACATAGTAATGATCAGATTCACACGATGTTAAAAGAAACAGGAACTGTTGAAACTTTTGAAAAATAATCAGAGATGGACTATAAATTGAAAAATATATTTATCGCTTTTGGAATAATTATTTCTTTGGGTGTTCTGGTTCAGTCTTGTAAAGACAAACAGAGCCCTGGATATGAATACATGCCTGATATGTATAGATCTCCTTCTGTTGAAACCTATACTGAGACTAAATTGTCAGAGTCGGGTTTGTCAGCATTACAGCCTGTAGTAAATACAATTCCTAGAGGGTTTAATTTATATCCTTACCCAAATACTAATGATGGTTATGCGGCGGCAGGAGAGATTTTAAAAAATCCTGTGCCTTTTTCAGAAGAGGTTTTGGTTGAAGGGAAAGTTGCATATGGTAAGTTTTGTGTTCATTGTCATGGGAAAAAAGGTGAAGGTGATGGCACTGTGCCAACAAATTCCGACTATCCATCGCCACCAAGTTATAAAGCTGCGCTGAAAGATTTATCTGAAGGAAAAATGTTTCATACCTTGATGTATGGAAAAAATTTAATGGGATCACATGCTTCTCAAATTAGTGCTGAGGATAGATGGAAAATCATTTATTATGTACAAAGCTTGCAAGATGCTAAAAGGTTTGATTTAATGTACAGAGGAGAAGATGAAGAATTAGAAACTACTGAAATGGTTTCAGCTAAGGAAAGTAACGAAGAAACGGCAACAAATAATTAAATAGATTACGAATGGAAAATCAATTTGAATTTTCACCAAGATTAAAGAAAATCTCTTTCGGTTTAATGGCTGTAGGTATTATAGCATTAATTATTGGGGTTATGGGAGTCTTTGGTGCTCAAGGGGATGAAGCTCATCATATTGCTTCAAACAGATTATGGTCCAATATATTAATCAATGGCTTTTTCTTTTTTGGATTAAGTATAATTGGAACTTTTTTTCTTTCAATTCAGTATGCAGCAGAAGCAGCATGGGCTACTACGCTTAAAAGAATATTGGAGGCTGTAAGTTCATACGTGCCAATGGGTGGAGTGGTTTTGATTTTGGTGTTTGCTGGGGGAAGCTTACATTTTCACCATTTATACCACTGGATGGATCCAGAAGTATTTGATGTGGATTCTCCAAAGTACGATGCAATAATTGCTGCGAAAGAAGCCTATTTAAATTTACCCTTCTTTTGGTTTAGAACATTATTATATCTTGGAGTTTGGACGTTTTTTACTCACCGATTTAGAAAGAGATCCTTATTAGAAGATCAAGAGGGTGGAACTAACTTACATTTTAAGAATGTTAGAGATGCAGCTATATTTTTAGTATTCTTTGGCTACACCTCATCAACCGCATCATGGGATTGGGTAATGTCAATTGATACGCATTGGTATAGTACTTTATTTGGGTGGTATGTTCTTTCTGGAATGTGGATTTCTAGTTTAGTTGTTGTTTCCTTATTGATTATTTATTTACAATCTATCGGGAAATTAAAGTCAATTAATGCAAATCACATGCATGATTTAGGGAAATGGATTTTCGCGATTAGTTTCTTATGGACTTATTTATTCTTTTCACAGTTTATGCTGATTTGGTATTCTAATATCCCTGAAGAAACAACTTATTTTATAGCTAGAATTACTGAGTATCCGATATTATATTGGGGAATGTTTGCTTCAAACTTTTTGGTGCCAATGTTGTTCTTAATGGATCGTGATAACAAACGAAACAAAACATTTGTAGTGGTGGTTGGCTTAATTGTTCTTATTGGTCACTGGATGGATACTTATTTACTAATAACGCCAGGAACGATGAAAGATCATTCTCATATTGGGTTTTTGGAAATAGGAATGGCGCTGGGTTTTGTCGGAATGTTCTCATATGTAGTATTGAACTCTCTTGCCAATCGACCTTTAATGGTAGAAAAGCATCCATACTTGGACGAAAGTTTACATCACGAAATACACTAATAGAAAGTAGAAATGAATATATTATTAGCAGTAGTTGTTGTTTTAGGTATAATAACCTTTACTCAATTAATAAGAGTATTTGAGTTAACTAAATCTTTAAATGGCACAAAAGACAACGAAGTAACGGTCAAAGAGAATAATGGTATAGCCAATGGATTTATGCTATATCTGATAGGTTACTTTGCATTCTTTATTTGGTTGGTTTGGAAATATGGTCCATTTTTATTACCTGAAGCAGCTTCAGTGCATGGTGAAAAAATTGATTTATTGATGAATTTTAATTGGGTTATTATTATAACAGCATTTGCGATTACGCATATTTTATTATTTTATTTCGCTTACAGGTATAGAAGAACCAAAGGAATAAAAGCTGATTTTGTAACACATAATGAAAAGCTTGAATTGGTTTGGACAACTGTACCTGCTATAGTGCTGGCAATCGTAATTATTTATGGTATATCTACTTGGAACGATATCATGAGAGATGAGCCAGAAGATGCTTTGACAATTGAACTTTATGCAAAACAATTTGATTGGACAGCAAGATATGCGGGTGAAGATGGTGTGTTAGGCAAATCAAATTATAGACTAATTTCAGGAACCAATCCTATGGGATTAGTGACACTAGAAACGATAGTTGAAAAACTAGCGGAATTAGATAAGAAAAAAGCTAAATACGAACTGAAACTGTCTAATGCAGAACCTAACGGAACCATCGCTGAAAATACTAAAGAAAAAATCAGAAAGGTAGATAAGCACCTTGCAAAGGTTGTTGCTTACCAGAAAGAACTTGAAATGGATAACAATGTCTTTTTAACTGGTAATGATGATAAACCTGTTAAGGTTGAATTTCATCTACCAGTAAATAAACCGGTTAAGTTTTTTATTAGATCTCAAGACGTTATACACTCAGTATTTATGCCTCATTTCAGAGCTCAAATGAACGCTGTACCAGGCATGTTAACATCATTTTATTTTACTCCGAATAAAACTACGGATGAAATGAGGATCATAACTAAGAATCCAGAATTTGATTATTTGTTGCTATGCAATAAAATTTGTGGTGCGGCTCACTATAATATGCAAATGAATATTATAGTTGAGTCAGAAGAGAAGTACAATGCATGGCTAAAAGAGCAACCAGCCTTTTATGCTGAAGAAGCAAGTGCTGATGAAGAAGTAAAAGAAATCGTTGCATCTAATTAAATAGATTAAAAAGAGAACAATATGGAAGCTCAATTAGAAACTGCTACACACCACGACGAGGGGCATCATCATCCTGAGCCGTTTATAACAAAATATTTGTTTAGTCAAGATCATAAAATGATCGCTAAACAGTTCTTAATTACCGGAACAATGATGGCGTTTGTCGGTATGATTATGTCATTGCTATTTAGATTGCAATTGGCATGGCCGGGTGAAAGCTTTGGAATATTAAATTTCTTTTTAGGTGACAAATGGGCACCAGAAGGTGTTTTGGACCCTAATATGTATTTAGCGTTAGTGACAATACATGGTACTATAATGGTATTCTTTTTACTTACTGCTGGATTGAGCGGAACGTTTGCGAATTTGCTGATTCCACTTCAAATTGGTGCGCGTGATATGGCGTCTGGCTTAATCAACATGTTATCTTATTGGTTTTTCTTTTTGTCATCTGCGATAATGATCATGTCATTGTATGTTGAGGCAGGACCTGCTTCAGCAGGATGGACAATCTATCCTCCTTTAAGCGCACTGCCACAAGCCATTCCAGGTTCTGGGACAGGTATGACTTTATGGTTAGTAAGTATGTCGTTGTTTATCGTATCGTCTTTACTAGGTGGTCTGAATTATATTGTGACTATCATAAATCTTAGAACAAAAGGAATGAAAATGACCAGACTTCCGCTTAGTATCTGGGCATTATTTGTAACTGCAATCCTTGGGGTACTTTCATTTCCGGTGCTTTTATCCGCAGTTTTGTTGTTAATTTTTGATAGAACATTTGGGACTAGTTTTTATCTGTCAGATATATATATAGCAGGTGAAGCTTTGGATGCAACTGGTGGTTCTCCGCTTTTATTTCAGCATTTATTTTGGTTCTTAGGACACCCTGAAGTTTACATTATTTTACTTCCAGCATTAGGTATAACATCTGAGGTAATCTCAACTAATTCTCGTAAACCTATATTTGGTTACAGAGCAATGGTAGGGTCGATTTTGGCTATTGGGTTTTTATCCTTTATTGTTTGGGCACATCACATGTACATAACAGGTATGAATCCATTTTTAGGCGCAGTATTTACTTTTACAACTTTGTTAATTGCCATTCCTTCGGCTGTAAAAGTATTTAACTATATAACTACTTTGTGGAAGGGGAGTATTCGTTTTACTCCTGCAATGGTTTTTGCTATTGGTATGGTGTCAACTTTTATTACAGGTGGTGTAACAGGAATCATATTAGCGGATGCTGCTTTAGATATTAACTTGCATGATACCTATTTTGTTGTAGCGCATTTCCATATTGTAATGGGGCTTTCTGCTGTATTAGCTATGTTTGCTGGGGTATATCATTGGTATCCTAAAATGTTCGGAACATTACTAAATAAAAAGTTAGGTTATTTACATTTCTGGTTAACTTTTATTTCGGCATACGGAGTTTTCTTCCCTCAGCATTTTCAAGGGTTGGCAGGTGTACCACGTAGATATTACAGTTATACCGAATACCCATTGTTTGCTGATTTTGCTGATCTAAGTGTTCTAGTAACTATTTTTGCCATCATAGGTGGTCTTGCACAATTCATATTCTTATACAATTTTGTTTACAGTATGTTTAGAGGTCAGAAGTCTCCTCAAAACCCATGGCAATCAAATACGCTTGAATGGACGACTCCGGTTAAGCATATTCATGGTAACTGGCCTGGTGAATTACCGACTGTTCATAGATGGCCTTATGATTACAGCAAACCAGGTAAAGATCAAGACTTTGTTCCTCAAACGGTTCCTCTTGAAGAAGGAGAATCAGATGGAGAAAGTGGACATTAAAAACACAATATTAAATTATATTTTAAAATGCTCTTTGAAAACTCAAAGGGCATTTTTTTTGGTTTTATTTTTGAACCTATTATTATTTTTTAATGGGTTCACACAAGTATTGGAACTTCAACGGATTAAAAGTCAATTTCAGATAAAACCAACCTTCGATTTACGAATGGATACTAGAAATTCATTCATTACCAATAGGGTTGCAAAAATAAAAAGTGCGAAAGTCGGATTGGATTACAATAATGTGATAAAAGTTGGTATTGGGCTAAACCTATTAACATCTACATTGCAGCGAAGATTAAATAGTACAGATACGCAATTAAGCAGATTAAAATTTTGGTATATATCGCCTTATCTTGAATACAATTTTTACCACACCAAGAGAATAGATATTAGCATTCCTATTAATGTTGGCATTGGTAAAATTGGGTACACCAATATTAATAAAGTTTTTACTACCATTATATCTAATAGCACGGTAGCATTCGTTTATGAGCCATATCTAATCGGGAACTATAAATTACTCTCTACATTTGCAGTGGGCGCTGGTATAGGATATAGAATTAGTGTTTTTAACAACAATGGAATAAATCAACAATTATCATCGCCCATTTACATTTTTAAGACTCAATTTTACTTAAGTGAAATCATGAATCGTTTAAAAAAGATTGATTAGTAAATACTACTTTTGATAACAACTATGAATGATAACCTGAATCCAGGAAACGAGAACTTCACTTCTACAGATAAGGAAATAGAAAAGGTTTTAAGACCAGGGACATTTGAAGATTTCCAAGGCCAAAAGGGAATCATTGGAAACCTTAAAATTTTTGTGAAAGCAGCTAAACAACGAGGTGAAGCATTAGATCATGTTCTCTTGCATGGACCTCCTGGTCTTGGAAAAACAACATTAGCTACTATTATTTCAAATGAACTTAATGTTGGTATAAAAGCAACCTCAGGACCTGTGTTGGATAAACCTGGAGATTTAGCAGGACTACTTACAAATCTTGAAGAGAATGATGTTTTGTTTATTGATGAAATTCATCGTTTAAGCCCTATTGTTGAAGAGTTTTTGTATTCAGCAATGGAGGATTATAAAATTGATATAATGATAGACACAGGGCCAAATGCTCGAAGTGTTCAAATTGATTTAAATCCTTTTACTCTTATCGGTGCTACCACGAGGTCAGGTTTGTTGACCTCACCTTTACGAGCAAGGTTTGGAATTAATTCAAGACTTTCCTATTACGACTCAGCGTTACTTACTAAAATTGTTACGAGATCATCGCAAATACTTAAAATAGAGATTGAGCCAAGCGCCGCAAAAGAAATTGCAATGCGAAGCAGAGGTACGCCTAGAATTGCCAATGCATTACTGAGAAGAGTTCGAGATTTTGCTCAAATTAAAGGGGATGGCAATATAAATCTGAATATTACGCAATACGGTCTCAATGCATTGAACGTCGATAAATATGGTTTAGATGAGATGGACAATAAAATACTTTCTACCATGATTCTTAAATTTAAAGGTGGTCCCGTTGGTTTAGGAACAATTTCTACTGCTGTGGCGGAAGAAGGTGGAACTATAGAAGAAGTATATGAACCATTTTTAATTCAAGAAGGATTCTTAACAAGAACACCTCGAGGTCGCCAAGTAACAGATAAAGCATATTCACATCTTGGGTTAACCCCAGAACGGGATCAAGGTAGTTTGTTCTAAATTTTCATGAACAAAGCCACAATTACTTCAAAGCTTAAACAACAATCTATAGAATTGGGTATTCAAAGTATCGGGATATCAAAAGCTGCATTTCTTGAAAGCGAAGCTCCAAAACTAGAACAATGGCTACGAGATAGTAATCAAGGAACAATGCAATGGATGGAGAATTATTTCGATAAAAGATTAGATCCTACAAAACTATTTGAAGGTGCAAAATCTGTCATCAGCTTCACCTACAATTATTCACCAGAGGTTCAGCAGATTGATGATTCATATAAAGTTTCGAAATATGCTTATGGTAAGGATTATCATAAGGTATTCAAAAAGAAACTTATTGCATTAGGCAAATGGATGCAAATAGAATTTGGTGATATTAACCTTAGGGCGTTTGTTGATTCAGCTCCTGTAATGGATAAAGTATGGGCTGCTAAATCTGGTTTAGGGTGGATTGGAAAACACTCCAATTTAATCAACAAGAAAGTGGGGTCGTTTTTCTTTATAGGCGAAATAATAACTGATTTAGAATTAGACTATGATGTGCCTGTTAATGACCATTGCGGAACATGCACTAAATGTATTGATGCGTGTCCAACGGGTGCAATAGAGCAACCCTATGTGGTAAATGGAAGTAAGTGTATATCCTATCTTACAATTGAGTTAAAAGAGCAGATTCCTTCAGACTTTAAAGGACTAATGAACGATTGGGTATTTGGATGCGATATTTGTCAAGATGTGTGCCCTTGGAATTCGAAGACCAAGCCGCACAACGAATCCAAGTTTACCCCTAAGGAGGAGTTGATGGGTTTCACAAAAAAAGAATGGGAAGAAATAACGGAGGACGGATTTATGAAAATGTTCGAGGGTTCAGCAATTAAACGAACAGGATTTGAAGGGTTAATGAGGAACATTAATTTCATAAAAAAAGCCCCTACAAAGTAGAGGCTATAAATTAAAAGTTAATAATTAATTAAAAGTCCCAAACACCTCCATTATTAGGTCTTTGTGGGCTCCGGTAAATGTTGCTAAACACCAAGTTTTTAAAAGTAAAGCATCGTCTTTAGCCATCCATCTTCGTGCTTTTAAAAGCTCTTTTTTAAACAACCGCTGATCAAAGCTAACTCCCCGGAGTACCTTTTTGTACATGTCGATCATTTTTGATTGTTGTTTTATTTTCAAGAGAACTTCAATATACAAAAATTAGTATTTAGAAAAACGTCATTTTAGCGTTTGTTAACAACTAGCACCTTAGTTTAAGGTGTACTAATTACACTTTGTTTACTTAAAATGGTAATGAAAATTTACCGCTAATACGTTGTTAAATGACCCACCAACAATGCCAAACCATCTAACAAACTCAACTGAATTTGCCATTGGCCATAACGATTGCTCGTTGGTTAACGAAACAATAATTTTGTCGTTTAATGGATAAGAAATTCCTATAAACCCTCCAAAATCAATTTTACGAAAATTATATGTTGGATTATTAAGTTTACCATTCTCATCGGCCACTGAACTTGTAAAAAGAACGCCTAAATACGGTCCAACATCCAAGTTTACAACCGATATTTGTTTTCTTAACGTAAATTTTACCTCAGCATAGTTAAGTATAATCAGGTATTTATCAAAAATTCCCTGGTCGGGTTTCGATGGTTTAAAGCTCCCTTTATTAATATAGCCAATGGATATAATGTAATCCCAGTCATTTTTTAGGTTATGAGAAACAAAGCCGCCTATTTGACCGCCAATTTTATTGAATCCAGCATATCCGTCGCCTCTAATTTGACCAACGTTTGGACCAAAATAAACCCCTGATTTAAAAGATTCTTGTGCATTGGAGTTGGTAGTTGTAAATGCAACAAACAAAAGCAGGATAAAGCCTATACGAAACATTATTCTTCCATTAAATGAAGCTCTTCAATATGAACAATTTCATCTGTATCAATACTTGTAATTAAAACAAGAAGTTCGCAGTTTTCGGCAACCCAACTTTTAGGTAAAACATATTTAATACCTTCAGTTTCTATAAAATCTTCATCTGCTGAGGGATTACTGAAAATGGTTTTGCCATCGCCATCTTGCGGAAAAGCAGCTCTTAACATATGGTTGTGCTCATAATCTTGAATGACTGGAGGGTTTACTCTATTGTCTTCTTGGGGGGAAATAATTTTACTTTCTAAAATATAAACAACTACATTGTAATCACCCGGTTGAGCTGAAATTGTTTTTATTTTTGGGTATACAGTAACTATTCTACAGTTCACATTGTAGGTGCTCATTACTTTCATTTCAAAAGTTGGCGTCATGTAAGTGTTATCCCCCATTAAATTATCAATGGTGCTTTCCCATTGTAATATTCCAACAGCTGGACTAATAGCCGTACCTCCTGAA
>Ga0307998_1000485_pt1 | contig 22588 bp, 18 predicted proteins | sample Davwhametageno37_FD_203147 | JGI IMG/M metagenome (GOLD analysis project Ga0307998, IMG submission 203147) | Marine microbial communities from Davis Island wharf, Antarctic Ocean - #37 | ecosystem: Environmental > Aquatic > Marine > Unclassified | place: Antarctic Ocean: Davis Island wharf... | reverse complement strand
AACCAAAGCAATTGCTGATTTCAAAGGACCTGTGTACTTAAGATTTGGAAGACCAAAAGTCCCTAATTTCACTGATGCAAAACAAAAATTTGAAATTGGAAAAGGAATTTTACTGAACGAAGGAAAGGATGTATCCATAATAGCTACTGGGCATTTGGTTTGGCCCGCAATTGAAGCAGGAATGGCATTGGCTGAGAAAGGTATTGATGCTGAAATAATAAATATTCACACCATTAAACCTTTAGACAATCAAATCATCTTAAATTCTGTTAGAAAAACAAAATGTGTAGTTACAGCAGAAGAACATCAAAAAAACGGCGGATTAGGAGATAGCGTAGCACAATTGCTAAGTGCTGAATTACCTAGCCCCATTGAATATGTTGCAGTTGATGATAAATTTGGTGAAAGTGGTCCACCTCAAGATTTGATGGACAAATACGGCTTGAATACCGAAGCAATCGTTAAGGCAGCTGAAGCAGCAGTTTTAAGAAGATGATTTTTTGCTACTACATAAAGTAGCATGAGCCTTTCAGAAGATGACATTTTTAATGCTTTAAAAAGCAAAAAATACGAGCTAGCCTTTAACTTAATTGTTAAACAGTATCAAGGTGCTCTGTACAACCAAATAAGACATTTTGTAAATTATCATCACATAACGGATGATTTACTGCAAGAAGTATTGATTAAAATTTGGAAAAATTTACCGAATTTTAAAATGCACTCAAAGTTCAGCACCTGGGCATTTCGAATTGCGGTAAATGAATGCCTTGGTTATTATCGCAAAGAAAAAAACAACGCTTCTGCCTTAAATACCGAAGAAGCTTATGAATTGATTAAGAATTTACGATCGGACGTCTTTTTTTCAGGTGATGAAATTCAATCTAAATTACAATCCGCGATAGCTCAACTTCCGGACAAACAACGCATTGTATTTAACTTAAAATATTTTCAGGAATTAAAATACGATGAAATGGTTCAGATACTTGGCGGTACTGTTGGTTCAATAAAAGCATCTTATCATCATGCATCAAAAAAAATTGAAGAATTTGTACTTAAAGATTAAACCCTTTTAATATAAAAGTATCTAAACTAACATTATGAAAATTAATAACTTAGATAACATAAATAAAAAATCATTTTTTGCACCAAGCGAAGAATATTTTGATGAGCTTAATAAAAAAGTTAATACAAAAATTTTCGCTCCAAAAAAAGCCAAGGTTGTTTATTTTTATCAACGAAAAAGATTTTGGTTGGCTGCAGCAAGTGTTATTACATTTTTTGGTTTACTTATTTTTAATCAGCCACCTGAAGAAATAATCACAATTAATGAAACAACCTTTTTAGCTGAATCACTTCCTGAATCGTATTATAACGAAGATGATATTTACTCCGCTTATGCTGATTATGATCAGACAACATCAGACACGATAACTTATTTAATAGATGTCGATTTTCCTTTATACTATATTATTGAAGAACTATAAATAAATTTTATCTAAACATTATGAAAAAATATAATTGCCTAATCTTAGTACTTTTAATGATTGTAAGTACTACATCATTTTCTCAACCTGACGATCACTTCAGAGGGCCTAAACGACTTAACCCAGAAGAAAAGAATAAAATTGAAGCTAAAAAAGCAGCTTTTCTAACCACCCGACTTGAACTTTCAGTTGAGGAAGCGCAAATGTTTTGGCCTGTCTACAATGAAATGTATAAAAAACTAGACAAGTTCAGAGATATTAGAAGGCAAATGGAATCTAACCAAATTGATATTGATAAAACAGACGATGATCAATTATTAGAATTGATGAACAAACGAATTGAAGGACGTGAAGCTGAGGTAAAACTTGAAAAGGAATATCATATTAAATTTCTGGAAATTCTTTCTACCAAACAGGTAGCAAAATTGTACAAATCTGAAATGGAATTTAAAAGAGAGCTTCTCAGACAATTAAAAGGATCTAGAAATGGTGGTAATATGCCCCCACCAAAGCCACATTAAAAATCAAATCTTAAAGGAATTGGTTTAAAATATTGAAAAGATTACTTTTTAGTAGTTTGTAACAAAAAACTTAATCATGTCTGTGGTAGTAATGATACCTGCAAGATTTTCTCCATCAACAACAGGAAGAGCATGAAATTCTTCTTTTATGAAAATGTCAGCTACCTCGGCAATTGAATTGGAAACATTAATGGTTTTAGGATGCTCGCGCATTACATGCTCAATAGTCATTAAATCCATCATTGCTTGATCAGTCTGCTCTTCACCAACAAACACTTGCCCAAAGCTTAATCTCATAATGTCGGTTAAACTTAAAATACCAATTAATTTTTTTCCATTTACAACAGGTAAATGTCTTATTTGATGCTTAAGCATTGTTGATTTAGCATCGTATAAAGACTCCTCAACATGAATCGTTTTTACATTTTTTGTCATTATTATCGAGATGCTTTGAGCTAAATCCATATCTGTTGCTTTTATAAGAACAAATCTAAATTTGATACATGCAATAATTAATGACGAAAATCACAATTCGAATTCAATTAGTCCTATTTTCGAGGATTAAAATCACGTTTGTTAAATAAAATAAAATTCCCTCGTGTTTTTTTTTGAAGCTCGGGTATATATTCCCCCAAACCTTCCTAAATAGTATTGTGGAGCTTGATCAGTTACCCTTCCATTAAGGTTTTGTGCATTTATTAAAAATAGTAAAGAGAAAAAGAATGCTGGTTAAATAGAACTTTAAAGTAGGCATAATGTAAGTTCAAATTTAGACCAATTTACTTGTGGATGCTGTACGAAATTTAAGTGAAAATAATAAGTTTTAAGGTATGAGGAGAAATAATGCAACAAGATATTTTTATGAAAGGTGATGTATATCATAAAGGTGAACTAAAGAAGAAGAATAAGCTTTATCAGTTTATGACTTTAAACCTTTGGGGTGTACTTCCTAGTCCTTTACAAAGAGGAATATCTAGTGTGTATGCTAATGTTTATAATAAAAAATGGACTAAACATATTATTAAGCCTTATTGTAAAGCTCATTATTCTGATCCGAATTACATAGAACAGTTTAAATCAGCAAGAACAGGTAAAGATACATTTGAAAGTTTTCAGGATTTCTTTACAAGAGTTTACAAAGATGGCCCAAAAATTACTTCAAAGTATGTTTGGGCTTGTGAAGGCTTGCTTTGTCAATATGGATTAGTAGCAGATTTACCTTTAATTTCTATAAAAGGTGATCGAAGAAATATTAAGGCAATATTTGGAAAAACTGAAGAGGATATTCCAGGAACGCATTATTTTTCTAATATTTTCCTTCACAATAATAATTATCATAGAATTCATTCTCCAGTAAATGGAACAATAACAAGAGTTGAAAGAATAGCTGGAGACTTGATTTTATTGAGACCATGGGTTTATAAACAACCATCTACGCCAGCTCTTAGAAATGAGCGAGTGAATGTAGATATTGTAGATGAGCAAGGTAGAAAGTGGTATTTGTCTATAGTAGGTGGTCCTGCTGTGGGTACTATTGTAATGGGAAGAGATATGAAAGTTGGAACATCACTTATTCCTGGTAAAGAACTAGCAACATTCTTATTAGGGTCGACTTGCTGTATCGCATGTCCAGAGCCAATGACTATTGATAAAATGGGAGATACTGTATACATGGGACAGACTATGTAATGGAGTATCTAATATTATTCTTAGCAGCTATTTTTTGTGGAATACTTTCTTCCACACCTCCAGGTCCTATTAATTTATTAATTGCAGATCATATATTCTCAGGAAAGAGAATACAAATGCTTCCATTTTTGAGTGGAATTATTATTGCAGATGTATTTTATGCTTTACTGGCATTTCTCGGGTATTACATTTTATTGGAAGGAACTGACTTTGGTTATTATATGGCCGCAGTGGGAGGTGTTGTGTTGACATTATTTGGAGGATTTACACTTTATCAAGTTCTTACTGAGGTAGGAGGAAATGATAATCTACATTCTAATGAAACTCCTCATTTAGAAGGGTTTAAATTGTTTTTTAAGGGATTATTACTTTGTGGGACTAATCCAGGTTTTTTTGTTTTCTGGGTTGCAATAGCAGCACAGTTTAAGGAATATGGTTTTAGTGATTTGAGTCCATTGAATCTTTCTCTTATTGTTTTAGGTATTACATTAGGTGACTTGCTATGGTTCATGGGGTATATTAAGGTCCTAAGAAGGTCTGCTGATAAATTCTCAACTAAGTTTGTGAAATATTTGCGATTGATTATTTCTGTCGTTTTAGTCTGCTTAGGGATTGTAGCTTTGGTTTCAGCTATAGTTTGATTTTTGTTTTGTATTTTTTCAGTAGTTTACTTATTACAATAAAGAATGAAAGCAAGGTCATTAAAAGATAATATCCAAATAGATAAACGCTTGAGCTTTAATAGGGAGTTAATTTCATTAAACTATATAGTGGCTTTCTTCTTTCAAGAATTCTAAAGAAACCAATTCAATTAGGAGAACCCTTTTTATTAGATTTTGAACCAACTACAAGCTGTAATGAATGTCCTAGTGGATTGAGATAATTTAGTTGTCCCACCCCGGAATGCTGAATAAAGAGCTGCTATAAATCACCGTTTTTCATTACTACATTTGCCTGTCATAAAAACGAATTAAAAGATTGCATTTCAAGTAATGAAAATATTTCCAAACGATTATAAAACAAGCCTTGATTTCAATACAGTATTAGATTTAATAGCTGATAAAGTTCAACACCCAAGAATAAAAAGTCTCGTTTCAGAGATATTGCCTTTTAGCAATTTTAATTTGATCAATAAATCCTTAAACGAATGTTTTGAACTTCAAGTTTTGTTAAAACAAGGTGGTTTTCCGAACTACTCTTATATTGATTTAACCGAGGTTTTACTGCTGTTAAATAAAGAAGGTTCTGTTTTGCTGGAAGAAGATGTTGCGGATGTTAAAAGGGCTTCTGTATTAACGAATGAAATACTCGATTTTTTTAATCAAAACATACATTTAGAATGGTTACCTAAAACCGCAAGCGATGTTTATTTGAATACAGATTTAATAAAGGAAATAAACAAAATTCTTGATTCACAGCATCAAGTAAAATCTACCGCTTCGCGCGATTTAGAAAAAACAAGACGGTTACTTTTTGAAAAAACTCAAGAAACTAACCAAAGGTTTCAATCAGCTGTTAGTAAGCTAAAGAGTCAACAAATTTTGCGAGACTTTGAAGAAACAGTTTACAAGAACAGAAGAGTTTTAGCTGTTCAGGCGGAATACAAGCGCTCTATTAAAGGTATTATACTATCACATTCAGCTAACCACTTAACCGCTTATATTGAACCACAAGGAACCGTTAAACTTAATCAAGAAATTGATGAACTTATTGATGATGAAAGGCGTGAAATATTTAAAATACTTCGAAAGTTAACTCAATTTATTAAACGCTACTTTGATTTAATTGAAAAATACGACCTTTTTATCACCGAATTAGCGATTTTAAGATCCAAAGCTCGATTCGCAAATGATATAGATGGAAAAGTTCCAAGGTTAATCAACGATCAAATAAGCGATTTAGTAAAAGCGAAGCATCCGCTGCTTACTATCCAAAACAATTTAACCAAGAAAGAGGTTATTCCACTTACTGTAAAGTTAGATAGAGACCAAAAGGTTATTGTGATCAGCGGGCCTAATGCCGGTGGAAAATCTGTGGCGCTCAAAACAATTGGCTTGTTACAAATTTTACTTCAGTGCGGTATACCCGTTTCTGTGGATGAAAAATCTACAATGGGCGTTTTCGAAAAGCTTTTTGTTGATTTAGGTGACTCGCAATCAATTGAATACGAACTAAGCACTTACAGCTCCAAACTCCAAAGACTCAAAACTTTCATAAAAGAAAGCGACAAGAAATCGTTGTTTTTAATTGATGAATTTGGAACAGGATCTGATCCTGATTTGGGAGGCGTTTTAGCTGAGGCAATTTTAGAAGAGTTGCTAACAAAAGGCCCAATGGGTGTGGTAACAACCCATTATGCCAATATTAAGAAGTTTGCTGATTCAGCAGACCATGTAATTAACGCCAATATGCAATTTGACAGCGTTAATCTAAAACCAAAATACGCGCTCGAACTTGGTGTACCTGGTAGCAGTTACACATTTGAAGTGGCACATAATGCGGGATTGGATGAGTCTATCATCAAAAATGCAAAAAGCAAGATGAATCAAAGCAGGCTAAAGTTTGATGAATTGATTACTCAGTTTTCTTCAAAGGTGGATAAAACCAATGCTGAACTAAAATCTTTAGAAGATCACAAAAAAGAAATTGAACAGCAAAAACTTGATGTTACTACAATGGCTGAAGAGCTATTTTTTAGATTAAAAACAGATAAACAAAAAGCCGTTGAAAGAGACAAACTGATTCAACTAGGTAAGTTTACAGATGATGCCTTAAACAGGTTCGATAGTAACAAGAACAAAAAAGAATTACTTGAGAAATTCTTAAAAAAACATCATGCTCTACAAATCAAGAAGCTTGAGGCCGAAAAAGAATTATTAAAACCAGTTAAAAAGAACAAAAAAGTTAAAAAGAAGCCGATTAAAATAGACCCTAAATCATTTAAGGTTGGCGACAAGGTGCGTTTAAAAGAATCGAATCAAATAGGAGAAATAGTAGAAATAAAGAAAGATAGAGCTGAATTAAGTTTTGGATTTGTTAAAACTAGCGCTCCATTAATAGATCTGCGTCCTACTTTAGTCAAATAGTTTACCACTCAGCATCTAACATCAAAAGCGCTTCAGCTAGCTCTCCTAGCGTTTTAGAATCGTCTTTTTCTTTAGCGATGTTAATCCCTATTTTGTAAATTGAAATGGCCTTGTTTTGGTTGTTTTTATCTTCATGTAATTTACCAAGCTGATAATAAGTAGGTAAATATTTAGGATCAAGGTCTTTCAACTTCTCAAGAGTGTTCATGGCTTTATCATTAAAACCGTATTTTTTATACTCTAGGGCAACAGCATAATTCAGAAAGGTATCCTCAGGATTCTTGTTGAGCATATCTTCTATCATTTTTAATCGATCTTTTATCATCTGAATTGGTGTTGTAATATTCGCCTTAAAGCAACTTCAAAAGTAGCATTATTTAACGTTTAAATTATGTTAATAATTCTAAATTTTAGCCTCTACTTTGGCTAGCAATTCAGCTTCTAGTTTATTCGCTTTGTCCATAATGGCTTGACCTCTGCTTTTAATATCAGCAACGTAAGCCGCATCAGTAACCGACCCTGCATTAACCTTAACATTTAAAAATGCTCCTAATACAGCAGTTCTAGCACAAGCTACACCTACACCAGCATCCGTAACAGAGCTTTTCAATCCTGAGTCAATCATAGCGTTCATAACCTCCATTGAGCTAAATGCAGTTTCCATTACCTGAAAAGGAATTTCAATGGCATATTTTGTAGCATCTTGAATAGCTTGTTTTCTTAAAGCAACTTGAGCCTCATTGTCTTTTGGCAACCTAAAAGCATCCATAATTTTGTTGAATGCTGCGGTATCTTCATCTACTAAATTTAAAAGTCTGTTGGCATGAGCCTTTCCTTTATCAGCCCAATCAGAGTAGAACTCCCATTTATCATCCCAACCACTTTTGTGTGATGATAAGTTAGCTACCATCGTTCCAAGGCTTGCACCTAGCGATCCAACATACGCTGCAATTGACCCACCACCAGGCGCTGGTGACTCCGAAGCCGTTTCGTTAGCAAATGATTTTAAAGCCATGTTAATCAATGGCTTATCACTTTTATCCTCAAGCATATATTCAATAATATTTTCTTGAGGATTGAAAGGTTTCAAATCATCTAAGCCCAATGATTTAACTGCTATTTTAATGATTTCACTTTCAGCAATACCAGTAGACCTATCTTGTTTTCTCAAGAAATATTTACCTGCATCAAGCATTGCCTGTAATGGCACCAAGCCTATTAATTCTGACCCAGTTACACGTATTCCTTTATCCAAAGCAGATTGACAAGATTCGTCAAAAGCTTCATGAATTGATGTTATATTGATGTTGGTAAGGTTGTATGAAATCTGCGCTATTCCGTATTCTTCAATGAACCAACCGATACCTTTAACTGCTTTTAATTTGCCTGGTTGTCTTTCAGGGTTTCCGTCAGCATCTAAAACCTTTTTTCCATTTGGTGTTCCATCAACCGTTTTAACTCTTCCGTTTTCTCGGATATCAAAAGCTATTGCATTTGCTCTTCTAGTTGAAGTTGTGTTAAGGTTTAGGTTGTAAGCCACTAAAAAATCACGTGCGCTAATTGCTGTACATCCAGAAGTTTTCGCTTTCACAAATTCGGCAGGTCCAAAATCTGGATTCCATTTAGGATTTGTAAGCTTGTCTGCTAACTTTTCATATTCACCTGCTCGAACTGTAGCAAGGTTTGTTCTGTTTGATTGTGTAGCCGCATTCTCATAAAAGTAACCTGGTATGCCAAGCTCATCACCTACTCTTTTTCCTAATTTGTGTGCAAAAGGAACTACTTCGTCCATTGTTATGTTCGAAATCGGTACTAATGGACAAACATCAGTAGCTCCAAAACGAGGATGCTCACCACTATGCTTGCTCATATCAATAAGCTCTGAAGCCTTTTTAATCAATCTAAAAGCAGCTTCAATTACTTGTTCTGGTTCTCCAACAAAAGTTATTACTGTACGATTGGTTCCTTTTCCAGGATCAACATCTAATAATTTTACCCCTTCTACGGTTTCAACAACCTCTGATATTGCTTTAATTTTAGCCTCATCTCGGCCTTCGCTAATATTAGGAACACATTCAATAAGTTGTTTTAGCATAGTAGTATTATTTTGCGGCAAATGTAGTGATGTGGCAAACATAATCAGCTACTTTAGCAACTCTAAAATTATCGAAATGAAGAATAATTTATTAGTTGCAATTGTAGGGCTTACCTTGGTTTCATGCACTTCAACTCCAAAAGAAGAAAAAAAACAAATGATTGCATATCCAGATACCAAAGCTGTTGATGTCGTTGACGATTATTTCGGAACAAAAGTTTCTGATCCTTATAGATGGCTTGAAAATGATACATCAAAAGAAACCGAAGCTTGGGTTCTTGCTCAAAATAAAGTAACCTCCGATTATTTAAATCAAATTCCTTACCGCGATAAAATCGCAAAACGCTACGAAGAGATTTTTAATTACGAAAAAGTTGGTGCCCCTAGCAAAGTTGGTGAGTATTACTTTTTCTCAAAAAACGATGGACTCCAAAATCAATCAGTTTACTATTATAAGAAAGGTAAAAAGGGAGAACCAATGGTGTTCATTGACCCAAATACGCTTTCAAGTGATGGTACACTTGCTATAGGGTTGATGGGTGCATCAAACGATGATAAATACATGGCCTATTCGGTAAACGAAGCTGGTTCTGATTGGCAAAAAATAAAGATTAGGGATATTGCAACCAACACGGATTTAGAGGATGAATTGCAATGGGTTAAATTTTCAGGAGCTTCATGGTTGAATGATGGCTTTTTCTACAGTCGATATCCTGCACCCAATGAAGGCGAGGAATTTTCCGCAACCAATCAGTTTCACTCGGTTTATTATCACAAATTGGGAGACCCTCAAGCCAACGATAAATTAATTTTTAGTGATGAAAATGTTCCGAACATGTACCATTATGGTGGAACTACCGAAGACGACAAATATTTTATTCTTTACAGAGCGCAAGGAACAGATGGTTATGAATGTTACTATAAGAACATTGAAGAAGGATTGGACGCCGACTTTGTGAAACTGTTTACTGGCTTTGCAAACAAAAGCTCAATTGTTGACCACAATGACGGTAAATTTTTGGTGAGAACCGATATTGACGCTCCAAACTACAGGTTGGTAAGCATTGACTTATCAAATCCTGCTAAAGAAAATTGGACCGAGGTGATTCCTCAAAACGAGCATTTGCTTGAAGGTGTTGGAACTGCAGGTAAATATATGTTTGCTAGCTATCTTGAAAATGCCGCAACACAAGTTTACCAATACAACATGGACGGTTCACTTTTACGTAAAGTTGAAATGCCTGGCGTAGGAACAGCTGGTGGTTTTGGTGGTAAAAAAGAAGACACCGAAGTGTTTTACTATTACACTTCCTTTAACTACCCTACTTCTATCTTCTCTTATCAAATAGAATCAGGAGAGTCTGAGGTTTTCTTTAAACCGAATTTAAAATTCAACCCTGAAGATTACGAATCGAAACAAGTGTTTTTTAGTAGCAAAGACGGAACTAAAATTCCTGTATTTATTGTTCACAAAAAAGGCTTAAAACTAGATGGTACAAACCCAACTCTACTTTATGGTTATGGCGGATTTAATGTAAGTCTTTCTCCATCTTTTAGTACTTCAAACATAGTGTTACTTGAAAATGGTGGCATTTATGCCTTGGCCATTTTGAGAGGTGGAGGCGAATTTGGTGAAGAATGGCATCAATCAGGTATGCTGCTAAATAAGCAAAATGTATTTGATGATTTTATCGGTGCTGGTGAGTTCTTGATTAAAGAAGGATATACGTCAAAAGAAAAATTAGCTATTCGAGGAGGTTCAAATGGTGGTTTGTTGGTTGGAGCTTGTATGACTCAACGCCCTGAGTTGTTTAAAGTTGCTTTTCCAGCTGTTGGAGTTATGGATATGTTGCGTTACCACAAGTTTACTGTTGGTTGGGGTTGGATTCCTGAATACGGCTGTGCTGATAGCTCTGAGGCTGATTTTAAGAACCTTTATGGTTATTCTCCTCTACATACACTTAAACCAGCTGCATATCCGGCAACAATGGTAACCACCGCCGATCACGACGATAGAGTTGTACCTGCCCATTCGTTTAAATTTGCAGCTCAGTTGCAAAAATCGCAAACAGGTAAAGCGCCTGTAATGATAAGAATCGAAACCAAAGCTGGGCATGGTGCAGGAAAACCAACATCTAAAGTAATTGAAGAACAAGCTGATTTGTGGTCTTTTATGTTTTACAACATGGGCATGAAGGATGTTTACAACGAAAAAGAAAAGAAGTAAAATATTGTTCGACATGCTCACCATTACATTAGCACTTATAAACTTAATGTTGTTCTACTTAACCGATCGAAGCATTTAATAAAACATTGTTTTAAAAAATCAATATGAGAAAATTAGAAAACTACATTCAAGGAAAATGGATTGAAGGCGAAGGCGACGGTAAACTATTGTTCAATGCAATAACCGGAGATCCTATTTATAGTGCTTCTACCACAGGCATTGACTTTGGAGATATGTTGAATTACGGTAGAGTTACCGGAGGAGAAAAATTACGTAAAATGACTTTTCAGGAGCGTGGATTAATGCTAAAAGCCTTGGCTATGAACCTTAGAAAAAATCTGGATAAGTATTATCAAATATCTTACTTAACCGGTGCAACTAAAATTGACAGCTGGGTTGATATTGAAGGTGGTATTGGCAACTTATTTTCTAACGCAAGTTTGCGTCGACAATTTGGAAACGAAACGTATTATGTTGAAGGAGATGCCATTGGTTTATCAAAAGGCGGGAGCTTTATTGGACATCATATTTGTGTACCAAAAGAAGGAATTGCAATACACATAAACGCATTTAATTTCCCAATTTGGGGAATGCTTGAAAAAATTGCTGTAAACCTTATGGCTGGTGTTCCTGCTGTTGTGAAACCAGCTACTGTTACATCATTTTTAACTGAGGTGATGGTTAAAGACATCATTGATTCTAACATTTTACCTGAAGGTTCGTTGCAATTACTTTGTGGCTCTGCCAATGGAATTTTAGATCATGTTGAATCGCAAGACATAGTGACATTTACTGGCTCTGCTTCTACTGGACAAATGCTTAAATCGCATCCAAGATTAATCCAAGAGTCGGTGCCTTTTAATATGGAAGCAGATAGTTTAAATGCAACAGTTTTAGGCCCTGATGTTACGCCTAACATGCCTGAGTTCGACATTTTCATAAAAGAGCTACAGCGCGAAATGACAAGCAAAGCTGGTCAAAAGTGTACCGCTATTAGAAGAATAATTGTTCCTGAAAATCAAATTGATGCTGTTGAGCAAGCGTTAACTAGCAGATTAGCAAAAACTGTTGTTGGCGATCCTCAAGTTGATGGAGTTCGAATGGGTTCTTTGGCAGGATTAGACCAAGTAGCAGAGGTAAAAGAAAGAGTACTGCAGCTTGCTAAATCGCAAGACATTGTTTTTGGCGACTTAGAAAAATTTGAACTTACTGGTGCTGATAAAAACAAAGGTGCGTTCCTTGCTCCTATTCTTTTCAGAAATATGGATCCGATCAACAATACGGATTGTCACGATCTTGAAGCTTTTGGCCCAGTTGCTACAATTATGCCTTACCGGCTAGTTGAAGAAGCAATCAACTTATCTAAAAAAGGAAAAGGCTCGTTGGTATGTTCTATCACCACTGCTGACGACTTAATAGCCAAAGACTTTACCTTGGGAGCAGCATCGAGTCATGGTAGAATTTTAATCAACAACCGTTTTTCTGCAAAAGAAAGTACCGGTCATGGATCACCAATGCCAAACCTAGTTCATGGTGGGCCAGGCAGAGCTGGTGGTGGTGAAGAAATGGGCGGCATGCGTGGTGTTTTACATTACATGCAACGTACCGCAATTCAAGGTCACCCAACTACCCTGACTGCCGTAACCAATCAGTATCAAACAGGTGGTGAAAGACCCGAGGCCAAAGAACATTTGTTCCGTCAGTATTTTGAAGACTTAGTGGTTGGCGAAACTGTTTACACACACAAACGCACCATTATAGAAGCTGACATTGTAAATTTTGCTAATGTAAGTTGGGATCATTTTTATGCTCATACTGATGAGACATCTCTAGATGAAACCATCTTTGAAAAACGAGTGGCACATGGCTATTTCATTTTATCGGCTGCAGCCGGATTGTTTGTAGATGCTAAAAAAGGGCCCGTTTTATTAAACTATGGTTTAGACGAATGTAGGTTTACAAAACCTGTTTATGCAGGAACTACCATTGGCGTAAAGTTTACGGTACGTGAAAAAATAGACCAAGAAAAGCGCAGCGATGGTGACATAGCCAAAGGCATTGTTAAATTTTTGGTTGATGTATATGACGAAACAGGCGAAACAGTTGCCGTCGCAACTATTTTAACGATGGTTAAGAAAAAGAATCAAGAGTAATAATTACTACAATTAAGAAATAATAAAATAATTAAACGAAAACCTGCACTGGTCATTTTGTAACCGCGTAGTAGAGAGCTGAAAGACCCTGGAAAAAATTCAGGCTAACACCTTCAACATTCTTTCTTTAGGTTGACCGGGCATGAACAAAAATCAAGTCTCAGAATAAATGCTGTTTACCAGTTTGATGTTTTTATTTGTTTTTCTACCAAGCTTGTTGTTGGTGTATTATGTAATACCAAAAAGGCTAAGAAACAACTTACTACTTCTTTATAGTTTCCTTTTTTATGCTTGGGGTGGTGTTAGCTACTCCGTAATTTTATTGGGTTCAGTAGGGTTTAATCACCTCTTTATAAAGCAAATAGAACGGCAAAACGAACACCGTAAAACTTGGCTAATTAGTGGGTTGATGTTCAACGTACTTTTAATTGTCATTTTTAAGTACCTTGATTTTATTATTGGTAATGTAAATGTATTAGGTGAAACTTTTCTTACTGATTATCACAGTATTAAGTTCTTTAAAATTGTTCTTCCTCTAGGAATTTCTTTTTTTACTTTCCAGCAAATGTCGTTGCTGTGGGATGTTTACAGAGACAAAGAAACGCCTAAAGTTAGGCTTACAGACATTGCCTTATACATCAGCCTTTTTCCACAATTAATTGCCGGCCCAATTGTGAGGTACAAAGACATTATAAAGCAAATTAATTGGCGTGATGAATCTTTTGAGCTTTTCAAATCTGGTATTCGAAAATTTATCATTGGCCTGTTTAAAAAACTAATCATTGCCAATTCTTGCGCATCAATTGCTGACCAAATAATAGATGCGCCAGTAGACTCTATAAACACTCCAATTGCCTGGATGGGAATTCTCAGCTATACCTTTCAAATTTATTTTGATTTTTCAGGATATTCAGATATGGCTATTGGATTAGGTAGAATGTTTGGATTTAAAATACATGAGAATTTCAATTTCCCTTACATATCTACCAGCATCAAAGAATTTTGGAGAAGGTGGCACATTTCTTTATCTACTTGGTTCAGAGACTACCTCTACATTCCACTTGGAGGCAATAGGGTAAGTAAAACACGAACCTATGTAAACCTCCTTTTGGTGTTTTTATTAACCGGATTTTGGCATGGAGCTACTTGGAGTTTTATTTTTTGGGGATTGTTTCATGGCACTTTTTTACTACTTGAGAAAGTAGGTTTAGATCGGCTTTTACAAAAAGCACCCAAGCCATTAAGCTGGCTTTACATGATGCTTGTTGTAATTATTGGATGGGTATTTTTTAGAATTGAATCGTTTGATTCAGCCTTTGCCTTTTGCAAGTTATTGTTTGGTTTAAATCAAAGTTCAACCGCACATTTCATAAACTATCTATCGTATGAAAATATTGCAATTCTGGCTTTAGCAATCTTGTCAAGCACCACCTTTTTTCTGATTGTTAAACAAAAAGTAAAACTATTAAAAAACGATTACTGGGTTCACATTATTTATGATACTTCTTTAATCTTAATGTTCATTTTATCGGTTTCCTATGTTGTTTCTGATTCTTATAATCCTTTTATTTATTTCAGGTTTTAAAAATGGATTATCTAAAAAAATACTTTTTAATTGTTCTTTTTAGCTGCCTGCTTTTAATACCTTTTATTAATAGCAATGTAGGTTTTTGGGAATTCGACCGCAAAGATGAAAACCGAGTTTTCACTGACTCGGTTCAGTTAGATATTTATCGTTTGGATAAATTCCCAAAGCACTTTGAAAGTTACTTACAGGATAATTTTTCATTCAGAACACCTCTACTCTCATTATACCATCATTTAAAGTTTACGGTGCTTAAGGTTTCTCCTTATCCTGACAGAACAGTAATTGGTAAAGAAGGATGGTTTTTTGTTTCAGCAGAAGAAAAAAACATCTATGAAGGCGTTTTAGATTTTAACGATGAAGAAATTAATGCGTTTACAACAGAATGGCTAAATAGAAAAAGCCAACTCGAGCAAATGGGTATAAAAATGTATTGGTTGATCCCACCAATGAAACATTATGTTTATGAAGAATACCTGCCCTACACCTTCTATAAAAGCACTAAAAGACGCGTTGAATACATTACTGATGAAATTAACAAAGTTGACAACAACATTGTCATTGACCCATCAGATGAACTCATCAAGAATAGAGAGCAAGCCAATTTATTTTATAAACTAGACAATCATTGGAGCCTGCAGGCAGGTTTAATTACATCTCAATTAGTAGTGAAAAGGCTGGCAAAAGATTTACCTGAGCATACCATTCCGATAGTAGAAAATATTGTTTGGAAAGACTCCGTTTGCTCAGCAGGTATTCATTATGATGTTTTAGGAATCAACTATTTAAGTGAGGTTAGAAAATACCCTACAGAATTGAATTATTTAGATCTTGAAGTTGACAAATATAATTTCCCAATAATTGAAGGCTTTCCTTATCCTTGGGATTATGAAAGAAGATATATAAATAAATATGCTCCAAACAAGCTAAAGTTGTTGGTGATTAGAGACTCTTTTGGTGATCAGGTGATACCGTTTTTAATTCAAAGTTTTTACGAGTCGGTTTTCATTTTTGACGATTGGCAATACAACATGAACGAGGATATAATTATGGAATATCAGCCAGACATCGTTATATACTTAAGCTCTGAGCCTCTAATTGGATCTATTATTGGTGACTAGTTACAAATCTTCTTGATTCAATCTAAAGCTGTTACCCTTAAAATGGCATGCTGAATTTATTTCAGAATCCCAAGTAGTAATAAAGATAATCTTATTGAATACACAAGACCCTGAATAGATGCTCAGACCCAGAAACGATTTCAGTGTGGCATCTTCAAAATGACCGATCATACTTCAGAGCAATTGTTTCCAAATTAACATCCAATTAGTAATTTTTGTTCTAAAAGTTTGCTGTTAAATACCTTAAACTTGCAGCGCAACTTTAATAGTGATGAACAACGAAAACATCTTAGTAAATGGCCTCTACAGCATTGAATGCAACTCAGGTTCTATCTACACACTGAACGAAGGAAATGAAGAGTATTTATTCTATTCAGGAAGTCATGAAAAAACAATTGTTCAATGGGATTTAACCAATCCGAATCAGAACAAAGCCATTGCAAAATTTAACGACAAAATTTTTGCTATTGAATTAATAAAGCAAAAAGGATTGCTTTTGGTCGGTAATTTTAGTGGTGGTATTCATGTAATAGACCTTACTAAAAAGCAAGAGGTAAAATTACTCCAGCTCCACCCTTCTATCGTTTTTGATATAAAGTACCTTGAACATAAAAACTGCTTTTATGCACTTGCGTTTGATGGTACATTTAGCGTTTGGGATTTAGAATCGTTTCAACTTATTTATTCAAAAAAGTTAGGCGATTTTAAACTTAGAAACATTCAGTTTAATTTAGAAACTAATGAGGCACTCATTGGCTGTGGTGATGGGCTGATTCGAATATTTAATCTTGACACCCATGAACATCTTCAAAGTTTAGAAGGGCACATGAAAGGTTTTTCGGTAAACACGTTAAAATTCACTCCCAACAAATTACTGTTGTTTACAGGCTCAAGAGATGGACATTTAAATGTTTGGGATGTTAAGAATGAATACAACTTGATTCAAAAAATTCCTGCTCATAATTATGCCATTTACGATATTGCTTTCTCGCCTGATGGCAAATACTTTGCTACCTGCAGCATGGACAAAACGGTAAAAATATGGGACACTGAAACAATTGAAGTTTTAAAAAGAATAGACAGTAAAACTGGCGGTCACACCAACTCTGTAAACAAGTTGTACTGGAGTAACTACAACAACCTGCTGGTATCTACCGGTGATGACCGAACGATTAAAGTTTGGGAAATTACAACTGCTTAAAATAAAATTACATGGAATTTAAATTAGAGAACGGAGAATATATAGAACTTAATAAATTACTTAAAACCATGTCGTTAATTGAATCTGGTGGCATGGCAAAACAAATTATTCTTGATGAGTTGGTTTTAGTAAACAACGAAGTAGAAACGAGAATTAGGAAAAAACTGCGTATTGGTGATGTAGTTGAGTTTGATGGTAATAAAGTGAAGATAATTTAGTGCATAATATGCTCAATTTACAACGATAAATACTGCCCTTATTGAAAGAAGAATAGATAATGATATGAGTTCAGTATGACCTCGTCAGTTCTGGGTGTGAATACCTGATTGCTTCCATAAACATATCCCATTTTCGGTTTTCGTAAACTTCATCAAGTTGAGCAAAAATTTGAAAAGAAAAATAGTAAGACCATAATGATTAGTTTTTCATAATGCTTTGAGTTCATTACAAATTTGAAAAATTATACTTCATTCTAATTAGGGTATTAAACGTAATTTTTTTACCTATCATCAAGTTTTACCGTTCTTAATAGTTAGAAAAACATTAGTTGCGTTTTCTTTACTTTGGTCGTTCTTGAAAACTAAATACAATCAAAACTGTTGTTATGAAAACCCTACTATTACTTCTCCTTATATTTTTATCTTTTAATATGGAAGCACAAGAAAGCCTAAACTACCAAAAGCCACCTCAAGAAATTCTAGATCTTGTTGATGTTGAATTTGCACCCTCGGTATTGATGGATGAGGCGAAAGAATACATGGTTTTAATTTCACGTAATCCTTATAAAACCATCGATGAATTATCAAATGAAGAGTTAAGGTTAGGTGGTTTAAGGATTAATCCAAAAACTTACATCGGTAGTAGAACCAACTATTACAAGAATATAAAAATACGAAACCTAAAAGCTTCAAGCACCGACATTACTCAAGCTTTGGGGCTTCCTGAAAACGGAAAGTTTTCAAATTTCACTTGGTCACCTGATCAATCAAGAATTGCTTTTACACACACCACATTAAATGGTGTTGAAGTTTGGGTACTTGATTTAAGATCAGCTAAAGCTACCAAGATTACTGAAGACAAGGTTAATGCTAACATGCGTGACGTAATCAATTGGTTTAATGATAACAAGTCAATTTTAGTTAAGATGAGATCGTCTTCTGCTAAACCTTTAATTGATACAAAAAGTTCAATCCCAACAGGCCCTACTATCTCAGTAAACGATGGTAAAAAAGCTCAAAATAGAACGTATCAAGATTTACTAAAAAACCCAAACGACGAACATAATTTTGAGCAACTTGCTTTATCAGAATTATACAAAGTAAATTTAGATGGAAGCAAAGAAAAATGGTTGGGAGCAGCAATGTATTCGAGCATTAGCTTCTCGCCTGACGGAAATCATGTAATGGTTAATACGGTTGAAAAACCATTCTCCTATTTGGTACAGTACAATAGGTTTGCATCAAAATCTACCATTTATTCAAAAGACTCAAAATTGGTAAAAACAGTTTCCGAAGTGCCTTTAATTGAAGATTTACCAAAAGGATTTATGTCGTGTAGAACAGGCCGTAGAAACATCAGTTGGAGAAACGACCGTCCTTCTACCTTATATTTTGCAGTTGCTTTAGATGGTGGTGATCCTGAAAAAGAAGTAGAATTTAGAGATGAAGTATTTGAGCTAAACGCACCTTTTAACGGTGAGCCAAATAGCTTGATAAAATTAATTAACAGATACTATATGTTTCAGTGGGGAACAGATAATATTGCCTTAGCCTACGACTATTGGTGGAATACAAGAAATATTAAAACTTACACCTTTAACCCTTCGAACGATGCTGAGAAGCCTAAAATTATTTTTGACAGAAACTACCAAGATCAATACAACGATCCTGGAAACTTTGTAACTGTTAGAAATCAGTACGGTAAAAATGTATTGGCTTTAAAAAGTAACGATGCTTTTCTTTTGGGTGATGGTCATTCGGAAAAAGGTCAATTTCCGTTCTTAGATAAAATGGATTTAACCTCTTCAACCAAAACAAGGTTGTACCAATCAGAATACACAGATAAGATTGAAGACTTAAGAGATTTTGACATCAAGAAAAATGAGCTTTTAGTAAGAATAGAATCTGCAAACGAATACCCAAACTACTTTTTCAGAAACCTATCTTCTGATAAATTAGACCAAGTAACGAGTTTTGAGAATCCTTTTAAAAGTATTCAAGATGTACACAAAGAAGTTATTAGTTACAAAAGAGATGATGGTGTTGAATTATCAGGAACCTTGTATTTGCCGGTAGGTTATGACAAAGACAAAAAAGAGAAAATGCCAATGATTTTGTGGGCCTACCCTACTGAATTTAAGGACAAATCAAGTGCTGGTCAAAAAACGTCTAATCCTAACGAATTTACTTTCCCATATTATGGATCGCCAATTTATTGGTTAAGCAGAGGCTATGTAATTTTAGATGACGCCTCCTTCCCTATTATTGGTGAAGGAGAAACTGAGCCAAACGATTCGTTTAGAAAACAACTGGTTGCTAATGCAAAGGCTGCAATTGATGCAGTTGATGCTTTGGGTTACATAGATCGAAACAAGGTGGCTGTTGGTGGTCATAGCTATGGTGCTTTTATGGTTGCCAACTTACTTACCCATTCCGATTTATTTGCCGCAGGAATTGCTCGCAGTGGTGCTTACAACAGAACGCTTACTCCTTTTGGGTTTCAAAGTGAAGAACGTTCGTTTTGGGAAGCACCTGAAGTGTATTACAAAATGAGTCCTTTTAGCCATGCTGATAAAATGAAAACGCCTTTGTTACTTATTCATGGCCAAGCAGATAACAATTCAGGTACTTATCCGCTACAAAGTGAGCGCTATTTTAACGCACTAAAAGGATTAGGAGCTACTGTACGATTGGTTATGCTACCAAAAGAAAGTCATGGCTACAGTGCCAAAGAAAGTGTGTTGCATGTACTTTGGGAACAAAATCAGTGGATGGAGAAATATGTTAAAAACCGTGTAGCAGGAGAATAATATATTTTAGCGCAAAATCTTATTTATTACGGCATTTACCGGGTTTGGTTTGGTAAGTATCATCATATGTGAGCCACCTTCAATTTGGTAATCAACTTTTACATTTTTAATAGGTAAAGTGTGGTCGTTGTTACCATGAATTGCTACTACTGTTTCTGAATACTCTATTCTATCCCATGATAAAATCATGGCCGTGGTACGTTTCATAAATTTTGGTTCTTTGTTTTTTAGCATTGAAACGCACGTTTGTTTTTCAAGTTTTCTATCAGGCTCAAATAAAGGTTGTGCAATAAAAGAGGCTCCTTTCATAAATCGACCAGTAAATATTTTATAAAGAGGTATTCGTTTTTGGATTCTGTAATGCCAAGGTAATTCGTTGAAATTTTTTGCACTTGAAATTGTAATTACCTTTTCAGGATGAAGAAAATCTGCCATTTCAACAGACAACATTCCACCAAGTGAAACTCCAATTAGTATAAACTTCACGTTGGTATCTATTTGGTTACTAATACTTCGAGCATAGCTTTTCATATCTTCTTCCTTTTCAGGAATAGGATATGTTATAAAATTTATCGTATAAATTGAATTATCAAGCTCAAGGTATTTGAATATTCTAAAGTCTGAACCTTCACCTGGCAACAAGTAAACATTGGTTTTAACCTGAGCAATTACACAAATTGCATAAAGTGAAAAAAGTAAAACTAAAAATGCATTTCTCATATTTGATAACCCATTATATTTATAACGCTTAAATGTACCAATCGTTACAATCATGTTGTTTTTAATTCAAAAACAAATTACGTTAATACAATCTTGATACTTTTAAAAAATGAAATTTTTTGTATGCACTCTACTCCTTTTCTTGTTCACTTTATTTGTGAATGCACAATCAATTAACGGCACAAAAAACGACTCTGGCTTTAGTTTAAAAGGAGAAGCTGACTCAGCTGTAAATCAAAACCTGATTCTGTATTTAGTCGCTGATTTAGGAGGTAAAAAAACCATACCTGTCGATACTATCAATGTTAGTAATAACGGAACATTTACTTCCTCAAAAACCTTCACTCCCGGCAGTTATATCCTAAAGCTTAACCCATCGGTTAATATTTCAATTATCGGTAATTCAGCGCAAGACATTGATATCAAAATAAACGCATCGAACGAATTTACGGTATCAGGCTCAGCAGACACTGATTTGTATTACGCTTATGAACGTTTCAGAAAGCAGGTGCTTAATGATTTGGTTTATCCTGTACGTAGAAAATTATCAACGGCAAGAAGAAATAATGCTAACAACAAAGCTTTAATCGAGCAATTTGGAAACAAACAAGTTGCTGCCGAAAAAGCGTACCGCGATACGCTGTTTTCATTTGTAAAAAAGATGGGTGTTACCCCTGCTCTCCTTCCCACGACGGTGCGATGGAATGATAATCAACTGAAACATTACAGCGCGATAGTTGAAAAGTACATGGTTAAATATCCAAATACCATTTCTGCTCAATTGCTAAACGAAAAAATTGCGACGATGCAAAAAACAGCTATTGGTGCTAAGTCGATTAACATAGTAGCAAACGATTCAGCTAATCAAACTGTGGTATTACACGACAATAGTGGTAAAATCACTTTAGTGGATTTTTGGGCTAGCTGGTGCGGTCCTTGTCGTGCTGAAAGTAAATTACTAGAAGAGTTACATGAAAAATACGGTAAAGCTGGATTGATAATTTATGGCGTTGGAGTTGAAACAAACAAAGAGCGTTGGATAAAAGCTATAAAGCAAGACAACAGGCAGTGGATTAATGTATCAGAACTTAAAGGATACAACGCAAAAGCTACTCTTGATTATTCCGTAACTTCTTTACCTAAAAGTTTTATACTGGACAAGGATGGAGAAATAATAGCCAAAGATTTACACGGCGAGGCTCTTAAGCTTAAAATTGAGGCTTTGTTTTTGGATTGATTTGATACTTAACCAATCTGTTCTTTCGGTTTTTATTTGAAATCAGGTTTGATAATTACAAGTTGAAACTTGAAACCTTTGCTACACTCTGCGGAACAATTTCATAAATAAAGTGTCAAATAAATAGAATAAGACCACTGGGATTAGAGTGTTAATGAATACCAATATAATTTGGATCGGAGCATTTTATACTGCTTTATTTATCAAAATAATAACTTGTACTTTTAGGTTTATTCATTTCAGAGCAAATCCATTTTATGCAAACGATTCCTAAAACTGGCCTAAAAGGGTTAATAGAAAATTGGCAGAGTGATTTATTAGCTGCAATAAGTGTTGCGTTGGTTGCTATGCCATTGGCATTGGGTATTGCAATTGCCTCTGGAGTGCCACCAATGGCAGGAATTTTATCTGCTGTTATTGGAGGCGTTGTTACTACTTTTT
>Ga0307998_1000484_pt1 | contig 22615 bp, 17 predicted proteins | sample Davwhametageno37_FD_203147 | JGI IMG/M metagenome (GOLD analysis project Ga0307998, IMG submission 203147) | Marine microbial communities from Davis Island wharf, Antarctic Ocean - #37 | ecosystem: Environmental > Aquatic > Marine > Unclassified | place: Antarctic Ocean: Davis Island wharf... | reverse complement strand
ATATTATTAGTTTTACCTCCTCATTCCATGGTGCAGGTATAGGTACCAAAATGATTAGTGGTTACACCAGCGAGCATAATCTGTATATGGAACCCTGGGATGGCGCCGTGATCAAGGCACCATACCCGTACTCACAAAATATTCCTGCAGACATGACCCCCGAGCAATATGTGAAGTATTGTCTGTGGTATCTGGAAGATCATATCCCTGAGTACATAGTGCCAGCAGACAATATCGCCGCCATTATTATTGAGCCGGGATTGGCCGAGGGTGGCAATTGGATACCTTCGCCAGACTTTATTCAGGGCATTCGTCGCATTTGTGACAAGCACGACTGGCTGATGATTGTTGATGAAGTACTTACCGGTCTGGGCCGTACAGGCAAAATGTGGGGCATTGACCATTACGATGTCATCCCTGACATGATGGTGGTGGGTAAAAACTTGTCTGGGGGTGTAGAGCCCTGTGCTGGGGTAGCCGCCCGCGATGAGATTCTGGGCGACAACCCCCGAGCCAGTGCTGGCAGTACCTTCGCAGGCACACCTGCGGGCTGTGCAGCGGGTCTTAAAACATTGGAGATCTTTCAGCGCGATAATGTTATCGAACATGGCGCAGAACTCGCTGCAATTGCCGCGAAGCGTATGGCCGATTGGTCGACAAAATTTGCCATCGTTAGCGATGTGCGTTGCTTGGGTTTATTAATGGGCATTTCGTTTACCCACCCCAATAAAGCGCAGTTTGGTGATGATTACGATGATAGTTTTGTTGCCCGCACGGTGCGTAACGAAATGTTAGTGAACGGCGTTTGGGCCATTTGTGACACTGAACCCACAGTGCGTATGTACCCAGCACTGAATATGGACAAGCAGGTCTTCATAGAGGCGCTAGACATTATCGAAGCGGCTATTCAGGCGGTAGAAAATGGTACCCCATTGGTGGGGGATTACCCGGCTATACCGTCTGGAGTCACTGGTTTTTAATGTTCCATTTAGCCTTGCACTTTATTGTTCCCGCGGTGGCCGCCGGGCTGTTTTTCCGCCGCCGCTGGCAACATGCGTATTTACTGATGATGGCGACTATGTTGGTCGATCTTGACCACCTTCTTGCCAATCCTATTTATGACGCGACGCGCTGCAGTATTGGCTTTCATCCGTTGCATCAGCCCTGGTTTATCACACTCTATGCGGCTCTGTGCTTCTTCCCAAAAACACGTCTTATTGGCCTTGGTTTAATAATTCATATGGTTTTGGATTCTATTGACTGCCAATTTACCAATGGGGTATGGACAAGTTGGACTCTGAGCGATTATTAATAAGTTACCAAATTCTAATGCGTTTCTCTGGCGGTAAATAGAGCGCATGATCTGGGCCAATATCAAAGGCGTCATACCACTCGTCAAAGTTCCTCACTACGCCGTTAACTCGAAAGTACGGTGGACTATGTGGCCCGCGAATTAACTGTTGGCGCAATGCAGCTTCTCTATAAATAGTTCGCCACACCTGCGCCCAGGCCATGAAGAATCGTTGATCTCCAGTGTAACCATCAATTATCGGAGCCTGTTCACTAACGCTAATTGTGCCGTCACTGTTGGTATCCAAGCTCATTTTGTAGGCCTTATAGGCCATAGACAGTCCTCCGAGGTCGCCGGTGTTTTCACCCAGCCCAAGACTTCCATTCACACAGGCTTGACCGTTATCAAGCGGGCAAAAAGCATCATACTGACCAACAAGAGCATCAGTTTTAGCAACAAAGGCTGCTTCATCTACTGCGGTCCACCAGTTGCGTAAAACTCCATCCCCATCTGATTTAGAACCTTGATCATCAAAACCATGCCCCATTTCATGACCAATGACGCCGCCGATCGCGCCGTAATTCACCGCTGGGTCGGCATTAATATTAAAGAAGGGCGGTTGCAAAATGGCCGCAGGGAAGACAATTTCGTTTCGATTGGGACTGTAATAAGCATTCACCGTTTGTGGCAGCATGAACCATTCAGTTTTATCAATAGGCTGCCCTAGCTTACTAATCATGTCCTGGTAGGACCAATCACCAGCAGACATAATATTGCTAAAGGCACTATTGCTAACCGTCATGCTGTCGTAGGTCTCAAATTTTTCGGTATAACCAATTTTTGGGGTGAACTTAGCGAGCTTGTCCCGCGCTTCAATTTTGGTTTCCGCACCCATCCAGTCAAGCTGGTTGAGATTTTCTGCCATGGCTTTGCGTAAATTCTCCACCAAGGTATCCATAGCTAATTTATTCTCGACAGGGAAGTGGCGTGCGGCATAGACCTTACCAACGGCTTCACCGAGGGAGCTCTCTACAGCGCTCACTGCGCGTTTCCAGCGCGGGCGCTGTTGCTCTTGGCCTTGCAACTGCTTTGAGTAAAATTCAAAGGACGCTTGATCAATATTTGCCGGTAGCACAGAGGCGTGGTCAGATAAAAAATGAGCACTCAAATAGGCCTTCCATTCGCTTAGATCTGCGCTGGCCATCAATGCCATAATACCGCCAATTCCGCCGCCAGAAATTTTAGCCACCTGTTCTTCGGTTAATCCTAGCGCACTTATCTCTGCTTCATCAGGTGTTAATTGCCGAATCACAAATTGTGTTTGATCAGCAATGTCTAAGCTGTCAAGCATAGCCTCCACTGGAAAATCACCGCCCAGTGAGATTAATTCAGCTTTGCTAATTTTGTTGTAAGTGAGGTTGCGATTGCGGCCGACAGTACGATCCCAGTGTGCTCTAGCTATTTCTGTTTCAAGGGCTAAAACGCGTATTGCGGCTTCGCTCGGATCTTCATACCCGGCCTCGCGTAGTAACAACGTTAAATATTTTAGGTAGCCACGGCGAGTTTCAATGTTTTTGCCCTCATCAGTGAGGTACATATCGCGATCGGGTAGGCCGAGTCCACTCTGGGTGATATAAAAAATATAATTTGCAGTATCCTTGGAGTCTACATCGACCCAACCGCCAACAGGACTTGAAAAACCGGTGGTGGCAAATATTTGCGCTAATTCGTTGAGATTATTGACCGATGCAATCTGTTCCAAGTAAGGTTGGGCCGGTTTAAGTCCTATAGATTCAATCGCATCAGTATCCAAATAGGCGTTATAAAATGCCGCTACCTTACCTTCTAATGTCGATGGGTCTGGCTGCGCAGCTGCCAATTGCTCAATAATAGTTTTGACTCGTACTTCGGATTTATCACGTAAAAGAGTAAATGACCCATAACGCGTTTTGTCTTCTGGCATTTCAAAATTGTTGTACCACAAACCATTCACATGGCAGAAAAAGTCATCACCAGCGGCGAAACGTTTATCCATGGCGGCCAGGTCAAGTCCCGCTGTACCCCATTGGTCGCGGTCCAAGGCATTCAGTACTGGTAGGCTACCCTGCACGTTTGCACAGTCGCCGGCATAGGCGGCCAGACTAGTATCGATCGTTTGCACAGTACTTAGTTGCTTGGGCTGCTTATCAGTTGTGTTACTGCAAGCAACCAGCGTCATCGCGATGGAAAATAGGGCTAGTTTTTTCATTGATTAAGTCCTTTTGACAATTGATGAAAAATTGGGATATCCCTTACCGACATCGATTAAAGCGTTTTAGTAAGGGTTTATAGGTGTCGGTCGCTACCGGCCCAGATGAAATCCATTCAAGGATGAGATCTTGGATTCTGACACCATTGGGTGAACTATTTTGACCAAACCCCTGTTGCAATCGTGAGACCTGATACTCCATGCGCAAAGCCCTGTCCTCTGCAGGCGTATCCTGATCAACGAGTATTTCGGCGCGAATACACAATAGTTTTAATGCTTTTTGGTGGTCATCAGTACTTGACAACGAGCGGCCCAAGGCTATTTTGTCGTCGAGGCCTTGGCGACCATTTTTGGGCCATTGCTCAACACCGTCAATAAAGTCTTTGGCTTGCTGGAGTAAACTGTCACTCTCGGTGGCATCAGTCGATATTTGAGATAACCGAATCATGTCACTGGCAGTAAAAAGATTTTCCCACAGCTGCGCCTTGGCCAGCGTTAACTGGTTACCTATGGCCGTATCAAAGGCGGTGATCGCTGAATGAAAATGTTGATTAAGAGCCACTGCGGCAGTCTTGGGTAAATTGCCCACAGCACTAAATTCACGTTTGCACTCGGTAACTCGGGCGCGGGCATCCAGTAACTCTTTGCCGCTCAATTGGGTGAGTGTTTTTATCTCTTGGGTAAGCGTTTCTGCAGCCGCCTTGTGGGTATTCAGTTCGGCTTTAAATTCTACCGACTGCTGTTGCCGTTGGGCAAAAACCGAATCACAACTGGCTCTGAACAAACGCCATAGTTTTTGTTCTTGCTTGCGCGGCACCACACCCACTTTTTGCCATTGCGCTTGCAAGTGCTTTACCTTTTCTGTCGCCGCTCGCTTGTCACTGGTTTCTAGAAGGGCATCTACCTGAGTAATTAGCTGTTGCTTGCGCTCGGCATTCACTTGCTGATGAGCCGCTAACTTACTACGCAGATTGTCTAGTAAACGGTCGAATTTTTTCTGTACCGGTTTATTAGCATCGCGATCTGTGGGTGCGTAGCTCTGCCACTCTTTAATCGCCGCGCCAATTAATTTCTCGGTCAACTTCCAGTCAATACTCTTTGCGCCATCGTCCTCCCAAGGCTGCGCGCTAACGTAGTCATTTAACTGACTAACCAGGGTATGACGTTTCTCAATATTAGTTCGACGGACCTCTGACTTTTGCTCATAATAAACTTTGCAAGGTTGGTAGGCTTGCTCGGCTAGCTTATGAAATACTTTCCACAATTGCTGATCTTGTGAACCTTTGCTCAGTGACTTCCACTGATCTTGCAGGCGACGAATTTTACTGGCCAGCGCCTCTGGGTTGTCCTGGCTCTCGGTCAGCACTTGCATATCATCAATCAATTGCTGCTGCTTTGGTTCTACAGCAAAGTTCTTCCAATCGAGTAATTTACCCAGTGCTTCATCGAGCTGTTCAACCTTGGCAGTCATTGTCGCCGGTAGCATGCCAAATTCACTGAGCTTTCGTTCCAGCGTGCGACGTATGCCTGCCGCATCCCGAGATAAGCCGTTTTGCAGCGCTTGGTTTGCCTGGCTAATCAGCGCGTTAATATGACGCTGACGATCACTTTCAGCCTGTTTTTTATCCGCCCAATATTTGTCATTGTCAGCCAGTATTGTTCGAGCATCATTAACCTGCTGCGGCACCATTTTTGATGGCAGCACGCTGGCAGCTTGAAGCCGTACTTTAATAGTTTTGTAGACGGCCTGTTGGCCAGAAACTTTTTTTTCTTCGCTTTGCTTTTTATTTTGTACTGCATCGGAATTAAGCAAGGCTAATTGACTTTGTAGGCTACCAAACTCATTGAGCAATTGCAGCTGTTGTTTAACGCCCTCATTAGCCAAACTAAATGCTTTAATGCTAGCGTTATTGGCTGAGGCTAGTTCAAGTGCCTGGTTCCACTGTGCAACATGGGCACTGTGCTGTGATCTAATACTTGCAACCTCATCAGCATTACCGTCGCAGGCATAGACCTGACTAAGCAGGACATGGAGTTGGCCAATAATCTGTCCAAAACTCGCTTCAGCGGCCTCATCGGCAGCCTTGCTTGCGGCTATGTTGGCGAGTTCTAGTTCATGGGCATCAATGGTCTGCTTACAGAGTGCAATGGCCTGCTGAGCTTGACTTTTGAGAGGTTCAGAAGCCGCGCTCTCCAAGTCTGCCCAAGCCGCGATCATACGTTTGGTTTTGCCTGTAAACTGTTTATCAAAAGGCCGCTTACTGCGGGCGTCTAAGCGCTCACAGAGATCGCCAATGTCCGCCTGAATTTGTTCTGCCTGTTTTTCTTGGTCGCGCAACTGGTCACACTTGTCTTTGACAATTTTGTACACTAGTTTGTCTTTGCCTCTAGTATCCTTTAATAGTTGTTTGAGTTGGTTGGCATCTTCAATCTTGGCGGCAGCTAACTCCCGCACCCGTGCGGGTACACCCTCTATGGCAACCTGATAAAGAAACTCTGCATCACTATGACTATTAAGCAGTTGCGTCAAAATATCTGCGCTTGCACAAAATCCGACGATGGACAGTTGCGTCAAACCATCAATGTCACGCTCGGTGAGTTCATCCAGCTTAATACTGCCATCATCAATCAAACTCGCCATCCGCAGCTTGGCAGTTTGCTGCAATTTCGGGGCCTTATCAGTGACCGCAAGCGAGGTTAATTCCTTGCTATCTGTTAGGTAGGCGACGGCGGCTATGCGCAGGCTTTCTACCTCTTCACCCTGAGTGATCAACGTCAGCGCCTCCATTGACAGGCTAGGTAGCTCCGCTATTCGTTGCTCGAGGGTTCTCGGTTTCATCTTATCCAATAACTGCGACATCATCGCCATGCTGTGTTCCCTTTACTTATTATCCAAGACCCGTGAATTGGACGTTTGAGGCTGTTTGCCAATGGCCGCTAATACTACACCTTATAAGACTGCTGGGAAATAATTTGGACGCGGATAATTAACCTATTCCTGATTCTATTGCCTCTTTTGATTCCCTTGGGAGCAGCCCAAAGGCTCCATTCAGGTCAGTGATTACCGTTGATGGGTTCAGCCACAGCTTAATGTTTGGTTTTACCCATAAATAAGGTAGTCTAGGACCTGGTAGTTTTTGGTATTGAGTGAGTCAAAAGCTGCAACACACAGCTCTCATTAGAAGAGCACCAGTATTGAGGGTAATAGACGATGAAGACCTTATTATTCAGTTATTTTATGCTCGTTTTCGCGGTTGTTGGCATGCCAACATTGACGGCCGCAGAGCAGGCAAAAGAGTCTGTAATGGAGGGTTTTCCGCCCACTCAGGCTAGCCAGGCGACTATGAGTAACTACCTTCAGATTCCTTATAGTCAATGGGCCTTTGCCAATGCAGGCGCGCCTTTAAACGTAGTAATGATTCCTCGACAGGGGAAAATCTTTGAGTTAACTGGGCCCACTAGGCCGGCTCTTGGTAATTTTTCAGTGTCTGATACCGCTGGCAAAACTATGGCTTTTGAAGACTTATTTGCCCAAAATTATACCGACGGCTTGGTCGTTGTGCAGGGCGAAGAGTTGTTATATGAGAAATACTTTAGGCAGCTAGATGCTCATGGCCAGCATATTTGGTTTTCAATGAGTAAGTCATTGGCCTCCACCGCGCTAGGCCTATTGGTAGAGGCGGGAAAAATTGATCTTTCGGCTTCACCCACTAAATACATCCCTGAGCTAAAAGGAAGTGGCTTTGACAGAGTCACGGTTCAGCATGTCCTAGATATGGCTAGTAGCATCGATTTTAATGAAAATTACACCGATGTTAATTCTGATTTTTTGGTTCACTATGCACCGGCATTGAATTTGGTTTGGCTAAAAGGTGCGGCGGACGTAAAGCCAGGAGAGACTCAGATTTATGGGGTCCATGACTTTTTGACTCACTTTATTAAACCTGATCTCAAACGACAGCCGGGAGATAATTTCGATTACAACTCGAGTAATGCCGATGTGCTGGGGTGGTTAATTTCTCGTGTCAGTGGTCAGCCTTTTCAAGACTATATTCAGCAGAACATTTGGTCAAAAATTGGTGCAGAGCACGATGCTTATATTGCTGTTGATAGGGCATTTATGCCGGCAGTGACTGGCGGCATGAATAGCACGACCCGCGATGCCGCGCGCTTTGGCATGATGATTCGCGATAATGGCCAGTTTAATGGTGAGCAGATCATTCCAGCCAGTTGGGTAAAGGCGACTCTGGATATTACTGACAAACTTAGCACCAATATGAAAACCAACGCTAAGTATTCTGAAGAACCCTGGTTCGCTTATCACAACATGTGGTGGGTTTTGGATGAAAGTCGCGGCGAGTTTTGTGCGGTGGGTGTCCATGGCCAAGTTATTTATATCAATCAAGAGGCCGATACTGTGATGGTATGGTTTTCTAGCCAACCCGGAGCAACGGCAGCGCGTGATCCTAATTTTAGATCGAAACTTAAGGCTGCTAGGAAGATGGCTGATTATCTAAAAGGATCAAAGACCAATGAGCATTAATATCCGCTGCTGTATGACGGTATTTCTGATGGCTATTGTTGTGATGTCTAGCCAAGCCATAGCCTCTCAAGGGACAGGTGGGTCAAGTTCTATATCTGTACACGAAGCAGCCAATTTAATGCAGTTGCCCTTGAGTTGTGCAGAAACTGAATACCCCAACAAGTTGAGCCAAACGCTGCGCGGCGATGACGACTTAGCCTCGCCTAAGGTATTGCATCCGGCTTTTTATGGGTGTTTTGATTGGCATTCTGCAGTGCATGGCCACTGGTCAATGGTGCGTTTGCTGAAAGCCTTTCCGGACATTGAGGGGGGTGAGAGAGCCGTGGCGATCTTGCAACAGCACATTACTCCAGCCAACGTGGCTGCCGATCTGGCTTATTTCAAACTCAACAGTTCTTGGGAGCGACCCTATGGGTGGGCTTGGTTGTTGAAGTTAATGACCGAGTTGCACACCTGGGATGACCTGGTGGCTACCCCGTTGGCAATGGCGCTCAAACCTTTGGCCGAACATTTATCGGGTCAGTACGTGGCGCATTTACCCAAGTTGGTTTATCCCATTCGAGTGGGCGAGCACACCAACACTGCATTTGGGCTAACCTTTGCCTGGGACTATGCCGTGCTATTTGAGGATGCCGACCTAAAAGCGGCGATAAAACAGCGAGCGCAAGACTTTTATCTTGAGGATAAGAACTGTCCCATTGAGTGGGAACCCAGCGGTTATGATTTCTTGTCGCCCTGTCTAGAGGAGTTAGATTTGATGCGTAGGGTGTTGCCAGAGAAGCAGTTTATGGTCTGGGTAAAAGACTTTTTACCGCAGCTGTTGTCAGCAGATTTTGAATTGGCGGTAGGTGAGGTATACGACCGCACCGATGGCAAATTAGTGCATTTGGATGGTCTTAATTTTAGCCGTGCTTGGGTTCTTGCTGCACTTGCTAATCAATATCCTCAGTTTGGACATCTTGCCGTTGTTGCTGATCAACACTTGGCTTATTCGTTGCCTAATTTAGTTGACGATAGCTATGAGGGCGGACATTGGTTAGGATCCTTTGCAATTAATGCGCTTTTGCCATAAGACAGTCTAGTATTTGCGGAGTTAAATAATAAAAATATGAACTTTGTAACCTATGCAATACCCTTTTTCCTGCTGCTAATTTTAGTTGAACTGGCCTGGGGCTGGTTAAAGGGCAACAATACCTACCGCATTAATGACAGTCTAAACAGTCTTAGTTTAGGCATGCTGAGTACGGTAACCAAGTTTGTGTTTCTGAACATAGGTCTGTTGGTATTTTCGCGCATTGAGCAAACCTATGCGGTGTGGGCTTTTGATATGAACGATTATGCTCACTGGTTGCTCGCCATACTGTTATATGACTTCCTCTATTATTGGTATCACCGAATTAGTCATGAGCGCCAACTCTTTTGGGGCTCTCATGTCGTTCATCATCAGAGCGAAGACTATAATCTTAGTACAGCGCTCCGCCAGACTAGTACTAGCTTTTTAACCACTTGGGTATTTTTTATCCCGTGCTTTTTTCTGGGCATGCCCATTTATATGTACGTCAGCATTGCTACTGCCCATCTGGTTTATCAGTTTTGGGTGCATACCCAGCATATTCCAAAGTTGGGGTTTCTCGAGTGGTTTATGGTGACCCCGTCCAATCATCGCGTGCACCACGCACAAAATGCCGATTACATTGATAAGAACTACGGTGGTTTGTTAATTATTTGGGATCGACTTTTTGGCACGTTTAAAGAAGAAGATGAGCATCAGACGCCAATTTACGGTATTCGTACGGCGTTAAAAAGTTGGAATCCAGCGTGGGCCAATATGCATGTGTTTGTAAACATGGCTCGCGATGCCTGGCATGCTGCGCGCTGGAGTGACAAGGTTAGAGTTTTATGGGCGCGCACAGGCTGGCGTCCGGCGGATGTTGCCGCACGTCATCCGGTTGACAAAGCTAACTTAAAAAACTTTCATAAATATGACCCTAAGCTCAGTAATAAGGCTAACGTTGGTATTGTTGGCCAGTATTTTTTGGTGTCGTTTTTTCATCTTTGGGGTGCACAACAGGCAGCACAATTAAGTATTGAGCTGCTGTGGGCGACAGTCATTGCTCAGGCCTACACCCTGATTGTGATTGGCGCGCTTTTGGAGGGTAAGCAGAGCGCTAGTTTTCTGGAAAATACTCGGCTTATAGTGCTCTCTGCAATGCTGTACATCGGCTTTTCAGCAGGATTTCTTACCGGTGATGGGCTATATTATTCGGCCGCGTTATTGCTGGTCAGTGCGGGGTTAATGCGCTGGTGCTTGAGCGTAGACTCGAGCATGCCTAGTGTTGCTGGGTCTGAGCCCATCTGAGTAACGACTAAACAAATAAAATGGGATTTAACCTTGGCAAAAAGTAGCAAAAATTCTGAGCATTCTATTTTGTCTCCCATGGCCGCGGCCTTGGTGAGTGTTGACGTGATAGCTGGGCAGTCTGTTGACAAAAATCACATTATTGCTGTTATCGAATCGATGAAAATGCAAACGGCAATTACAGCGTCAGTGGCTGGGCTTATCACTGATATTAAAGTGACTGCAGGGCAAACTATTCAAGAGGGGCAGCTAATATGTAAGGTTGTCGAATCCAGCCAGTCTAGTGATGTCTCAGGCACACAGCAGCCAATCAGTGACAGCGGCGAAAACGTCTTGGACCAACTCAACCAGCAACTGGCCTCCAGTCTTGACAGTGGGCGCAAAAAATCAGTTGATAAGCGCCACGCCAAAGGCTATCGCACCGCCCGTGAAAACCTGCGCCAGCTCTGTGATGAGGGCTCCTTTGTTGAGTATGGGCAACTTGCGGTTGCCGCTCAGCGTGATCGCATGAGCAGTGAAAAGTTGAAAGCTGAGACGGCTGCCGATGGCGTTATTACTGGGTTGGCGACTATTAATGCCGATCAATTTGGTGAACATGCCACACAGGTTGCGGTGATTGTTAACGATTACACGGTACTTGCAGGCACTCAGGGGTATTTCCACCACCGTAAAATTGACCGTATGTTGGAGCAAGCAAAACGCGGTTATTTACCGGTGGTGATGTATACCGAAGGCGGTGGCGGCCGGCCGGGTGATACGGATGTGAAAATACAAATCGCTGGTCTTGATGTGCCAACATTTGCTAGCTGGGCTAGTCTCAGTGGTCAGGTGCCGATGATTGCGGTTAACAATGGCTATTGTTTTGCCGGCAATGCTGCGCTGTTTGGTTGTGCCGACATTCGCATTGCCACTAAAAGTTCATGGATAGGTATGGCCGGGCCAGCCATGATTGAGGGCGGCGGCTTGGGCAACTTTGCCCCTACCGACATTGGGCCGATGGACGTGCAGAGCAAAAATGGTGTCGTCGATTTGGTAGCAGATGACGAGGCCCATGCTACAGCGCTGGCCCAGCAATGTTTGAGCTATTTTCAGGGTGGCAGTGATAATTGGCAGTGCGCAGATCAGCTTAAACTGCGGGAGATGATGCCGGCAGACCGGCGCTATGTGTATGACGTGCGTTCGGTTATTACTAAACTGATGGACAGTGATAGTTTTCTGGAGTTATCTCATGCTTACGGGTGTGCAGTCATTACCGGCTTTGCGCGGATTGAGGGCAAAGCCGTGGGCATCATTGCCAACGATTGCCGTTACCTTGGTGGTGCAGTTGATGCTGAAGCCGCCGAGAAAACCGCAAGGTTTATTACCCTGTGCGACAGCTTTGATATTCCCCTAGTGTCGCTATGTGACAGTCCAGGATTTATGGTTGGACCTGCCAGCGAAGAGCAAGCGGCGGTGCGACGCATGGCGCAGCTATTTGTTGCGGGTGCCAAATTAAGCACGCCTTTAGTGACGATTTTCCTGCGCAAGGGCTATGGGCTGGGCGCAATGGCAATGGCCGGTGGCAGCTTTCACAAACCAATTTATAGCGCATCTTGGCCCACCGGCGAGTTCGGCGGCATGGGCTTGGAAGGCGCTGTGCGACTAGGCTTTAAGAAAGAGCTTGAAGCGATAGCCGAGGGCGCAGAGCGGGAGGCGCTATTCACCCAATTGGTGGATGAAATGTACGAGCGCGGCAAAGCCACAGAGGCGGCGGCACATTTAGAAATTGATGCAGTCATAGACCCTGCAGACACTCGCGGTGTCATTGTTAGGGCTTTTGATAGTCGAGTAAATTAATCACCCAGATAACCGAGGCAATGTAATGAGCGACACTAACGGACAAAGCATGGGCCTAAAAAATCCATTTGATAGTTGGAAATCGATCGTTATTAGTCTTTATATGACCTTGATTGGTTATGGTGTATTGGTGGGTATTCCGGTCATTAGCACCGCTTGGGTTACATTGCTTGGGTTTTCAGAAGTGGAAGTGGGTCGTGTTGCCGGCGCCGACTTAGGGGGTTTGTCGCTAGGAGCCGTGGTGACGGCCATGTTAATTGGCAAGGTTAATAGGCGGCTACTAGTCCTTATTGGTCTCTCACTGGCGGTGGTGGCCAATGGGCTGTGTATTAGCGTAGTGGATTATGACCAGGTACTTTGGTTGAGGCTTTTATCCGGCATTGGTAGTGGCATTTACACAGCAGTGGCGGTTTCTTCATTGGGGGCTAGCTCAAAACCGGCGCGCGCTTATAATGCCATGTTGTTTGCCTTCGCGTTTTCACAAGCGCTGGAAATGCATTTTTTACCATTGCTGTCTATGGCTGGCATTTATACTACGTTCATTGTTTGCTTTTTACTGACTATCCCGTTTATTAGTTGGATCCCAGCGCATGCCCCAACCGAGGTTGTCGAAGTGGTTGCTGCTGATTCCTTAGCTGCTCAGTCTGTTCCTAAGTTTGTCCCATGGCTGTGTTTGGCCGCGATGGTGATTACTTACATTAATATTGGTGCTTATTGGACCTATATTGAGTTGGCGGCTGCCTCTGATCAAGCTGATCCAGAGTGGGTGGGCCAGGTCTTAACTTGGTCATCATTTTGTAGTCTTATTGGCTGTTTGTTCGCCACATTACTGAGTAGTCGTTACGGACTGCTCAGGCCGCTTTTAGTAACGCTGGTTACCATGGCCGTTATTGTTGGCATGTTGGCCAACGGTATTACTGATAAAAATATCTTAATCAGTGTTTTATCATTCAACTTCCTGTGGATCTTCATTGATGTCTACCAGATGTCGACCATCGCTAATGTCGATAAAACCGGTAGGTTTGCCGCCTTAATGCCTGGGGCTCAAGGTCTTGGGCAGATCATTGGGCCAAATTTAGCGGCCTCGATTTTGGGTTTGAATTTGGGTTACTCTGGTGTGTTTATTATGTGCGCAGGCGCGGCCATTGTGGCAATGCTGCTGTATGCCTTTATGTACCTCCGCTTTCGTCGAACAATTCCTGCATTCGCTTATGCAACCTAGTGCTGTTTATCAGATACTGAAGTAACGTCTGATTGCGTCTTGACGTTACATAAACGCAGACTACTTATTCCCCAAGGAGAGTCGTAATGTTTCGAATAGCGCTTTTGGTACTCTGTTGCCTGTTTCAATTGTCCTGTATGCCCATTGGGCAACAGATTAATGCAACTCTATCCACTGATGCCACCACGATACTGAAGCCACCTAAAGCGGAGGTTGAGCAAGGACGATTGTCGGGGCTCTGGCAAAATACGGATGAAGATCTGCTTGCGGTGTTCCGAGGTGTACCGTTCGCAGCACCACCTCTAGATCGCTTGCGCTGGGCTGCGCCGGTCGACCCATTACCTTGGGTTGATGAGAAGGATGCAACTGAGTTTGGTGCGCAATGCATGCAAAGTTCGTCTCTCTCATTATTCACAGCCTCTCTTATTCGAGGGCAAGGCATGCCCGAAACTGAGTCGCAAGCAATAATCAGTTCGCTGGCAAGCAGAACACCACCTGCCATGAGTGAGGACTGCTTATTTTTAAATCTAACTACACCAAATATGGCACCCGAAAAAAATCTGCCGGTCATGGTGTGGTTCCATGGTGGGAGCCATCAAACGGGAACCGCATCATCGCCAACCTACCAATCTACTAAGCTACCGCAGCAAGGTATTGTACTGGTGACTGCTAACTATCGGTTAGGTCCTTTTGGCTATCTTGCCCACCCCGCGTTATCGGCAAATGATCCCAATGGGGTGTCCAGCAATTACGGTATTTTGGATCAGATCGCCTCATTACAATGGATTAAAGATAATATTGCTGCGTTTGGTGGCGATCCCAACAATGTCACCATCTTTGGCGAAAGTGCCGGTGCACAGGCTGTCTCTGAATTAATGGCGTCGCCGCTTGCCGATGGCTTGTACCATAAAGCCATTATGCAGTCGGGGGTTTATTCTTGGCATCCCATTGGTCTTAAGCAAGGGTTCGGTAAAATTCCATCGGCAGAAGTCATAGGGCAGAGTTTTTTTGCGCTCAATGGACTTGCCACGATGAGCGCAACTGCAGAGGAATTAAGAGCCATTCCCGGTGATGCTATTTTGAACGCGGCTACGACAGACCGTCGGTTCATGGGTGCCTTTTTGCCGGTGGCAGATGGTTATGTACAACCTGATCGAGTGGTTAACTTAATCCTTGATGGAAAGACTGCGGGAGTGCCAATACTACTTGGCTATAATGCCGATGAAGGCTCGCTTTTTTATCAGTGGTATCGGCGATCGACACGTATGGATCACCAGTTTCCGAGGGAGTTACCGGCGCGGTTAGCGCGCTTCCGTGAAGTGTTTAGAGATGATGCTGAGGTGTTGATTAAGGCTTATGGGTTAGATGACCCAGATAGCTATAAGTCTGGCGAAGCGGACATGTTAGGTGATGACTCTTACGGAGTGCACACGCGACTATTGGCCGATGCGCATGCCAAGCGTGAACTACCAGTGTATATCTATCAGTTTCGACGGACACCGCCACTGGCTGGACAAACCGCCGGCGCTCATCATGCGGCTGAAATCCCCTTTATTTTTGACAGTCACTATTTACCACTCGACGCGTCAGGAAAACGGTTAACGGATACTATGGTGGCTTACTGGACAAACTTTGCAAAGTACGGCAATCCCAATAGCGACGCTATTCCCAAATGGCCTGCCTATGATACAAAGATAAAACGCTGGATGATTTTTGATAATAAGATTAGCGTTGAAGCTGATGTGCGCAAAGTCAAGCTGGACGCTATTGAGAGTACCTATTTAGGCATTATTGGCCGTGATATATAGAAAAAATATAATGGCGGTCTAGCAAATGATAGCGACAATTGTGGCTTTCACTGCACACTGGAACTGTTTCGGAGAGAATTTTTAGTGCGTACGGCGGCCAGTTCTCACCATTGGTCACCGAGGTTTATCCGCTGGCTGATTACCAAGAGACATTTGCCTCTATCTCAGAGCGTCGCGCTAAGGGTAAAGTAATCCTTTCTATGGCTTGATCGTTTACTGATACAAAAAAGGGTCTGCAATTTCAGACCCTTTTTTTGTGCCTTTCTATTTGATATCCATCAACTGTCTATTTAGAACCTATCTCATACAGAATCAATCGTTCGACAGCACAATTCGATAGCGCGCATCGCCGGTTTTTAAGTGCTCAAATGCCTGATTGATCTTACTCATCGGAAAATACTCAACCTTGGGTTTAATACTGTGTAGGTTAGCAAAATCTAACATCGTCTCAATCGTCGCAGGACTACCCACAGGAGAGCCAGAAACCTCTCTCTGGCCGAGCATCAACGGGAACATGCTGATATCCAGAGGGGCAGTGATGGCACCGACAAAGTGCAAGCGGCCCTTGGGTTTAAGGGCATTGAGATAAAGATTCCACTCCAAATTAACGTTAACCGTAGAGATAATAAAATCGAAAGAATTGGCGGCGTTTTTAATCGCGTTGGGATCACGTGAATTTAATGTCTTATGGGCACCCAAATCCAGCGCTTCCTGCTGCTTCGAATCACTAGAGGTAAAAGCCGTTACTTCACAGCCCCAGGCGTTTAAAAACTGCAGCGCCAGATGACCAAGGCCACCGATACCAATCACCGCAACCTTGTCGGTGGACTTGATGCCAAACTGAACTATCGGGTTAAACACCGTGATGCCGGCGCAGAGAAGCGGACCGGCGGAGGCAGGGTCAATTCCCTCGGGAATCACCACAACACTAGAGGCCTGAGCGCGCACCTTGTCGGCGAAGCCACCATTGTGGCCAATAATAGTGCGCACCACACTGGGGCAGAGGTTTTGATCGCCGGTTTTACAGGGGTGACAGTGACCACAGTAGCCACTATGCCAGCCTAGACCCACAACAGTGCCAGGCTCGAGGCCGTGGACATCGGTACCCTTGGCGGTCACTTTGCCAATAATTTCGTGGCCTGCCACCAGTGGGTATTTTGTTAGACCCCATTCGTTTTCCACCATACTTAAATCGCTGTGGCAGATACCACAGTGAAGCACGTCCATCTCAACTTCATTATTTTTGAGATCGTCGACGGCGTAGCTGTAGTCTTCAAACTGACCGCCTGACTCTAAAATAGCGTAGGCATTAATCGATTTTGCAGTGCTCATGGTCGGGTCGCTTATTGTTATTATTTTTGCGGGATTTGTTAGGCTTAAATTCGTCAAGAAAAAGAGGGCAGTCTAACCCTCTTTACAAACTTCTTTTAACTGCCGATCAAATACTTACTGAGCAACTAGTAGAGTTGCTTTGATGTCTTCAACATTTATACTACAAGCTTCGATAGATTTAGCCTGTAAATCTTTCCATTTTGCATCACTTTCTTGCCACGCTATTGCCTTCTCCATTGACGCTTCTGAAAGATGCAGGTCAACCGCTCCCATGACCCCTGAACTAATAATTACAGGTGACGAAGAATAGGCGATTGGCGAAGCTTCAGCTTCATAAGCAATCAATGTTTTAAGTGTCGCTAGTCCTGCTTCCATATTGCTGCAGGGCACTTCGTACATTACGATGACTTGGCCCTCAGAAGCGACTGGGGCAAGCATTTGATTTTCTTTATGGTGTTCAGCAAAGGTTATGCTAGAAACCATCAGACCCGTAAGTAAAGCTAAGTATCGGTTTATCATTTTAATCTCACTTTTTAATTTTTATTTTATGTTTTCGATTAAGAGTCTACCTTATTAAATTCCGAATAAATATTCTAACTCAAGAATAAATACTCAATGAGTATCTCAAGTAAAATAGAAAACATTGCCCTACAGCGATACGCATCTTCAAAACCAAAGTCACTATCCTATTTACATAATCAGAATAATGCTTCATTGCATCCATTATTTAAGCATACACCTGCTGTTTAGGAGAGGTATTAATAGCCCAGATTCAGTAGTGCTTCTTAGACCCTATCAAAATTGGAATTTTATGGTGTTTCTGTCCCGCTGTGCGCTGCCTATTTAGGGTCTTAGAGGTTTAAGGCAAGCAACGGAGTTATGTCATTCCTGAGGTGCGGTAATTGATGCATCTAGGATTTTTAGAATTGCCGTATAATGATCACTTATTTATCGCCATTCCTCCTACAATCGAGCCGTAACATGATAAACAACGATGTCCTACGCCGCCTTCGCTATATCTTTGATCTTAGTGATCAACGCATGATGTCCATTTTCGCCGATGCCGGATGGGAGGCTAGTAGAGCAGAAATAAGTGACTGGCTGAAAAAAGATAACGACCCTGCTTTTCAAGAATGCGCTGATATCGAACTGGCTGCCTTTCTCAACGGTCTTATAAACGACAAACGAGGAAAGCGAGAGGGCCCGCAAGCAAAGCCAGAAAAGCGCTTGAGCAATAACCTTATTATTATGAAATTGAAAATTGCTCTCAATATGAAAGCTGATGATGTACTTGAAATAATGCGTTTGGCCAATTTTAGTATTAGTAAGCATGAGCTTAGCGCATTCTTCCGCAAGCCCGATCATAAACACTATCGAAAATGTCAGGATCAGGTACTACGCTACTTTCTTCAAGGTCTGCAGTTACAACATCGCCAGACTGCTGTAGATGAAGAACCGTGGCCGCTTAGAGATTAATGATTGCGATTAATCGAGATGGTGCCCAGGAGATTCTTTTGTTCCTCAACTAGGCACTAGTAACACCCTTAGTCCTTGTGTTTACTGATGTTGACACCCCTCTAGTTCATTGTCAAAGGCACATTCACGTCTACCATTTTGTCTACCTCAGACTGACACAAGGCACCCATGAGTCCTCCATTTGCGATAGCCTTTAGGGGGGACGGGGGGTGCTTTTGTGTGCGTGTGATTGTTACTGTATCCGTGGGGATACTTTAGAAGGTGGTTTTGGGTTAGCTCTGATTTGATTGTATGGGGTATTCAGCTATGCTTAATTAATGAGGGATTAAAAACTATAGGAGTAAATTGAATGAGATTAATATTGTGTTGTTTAGTTCTTTGCATTTCATCGTTAACGCTAGCTTGGGATGACTATGATTGGGAGTCTGGTAATTACGTTGAAATTGAGAACGGTAACCTAGTCAGAGAAGGAGAAGAGATTGAGATTTATGATTGGGAAACAGGCGAGTATAAAGATGTCGAAGTAGAATCTGTTACAACTTCTGGCTCTGGCGCAGAGGTAGAGGTTTACGATTGGGAAACAGATGAGTATAGGACGTTAGATATGGAATAAGGAATGCTCCAGTCTGGCTACAAAGACTGTGATTGAGGAGATTAATGATGAAAGAGATTATATTTTTTACAGTACTAATATTTACTAGCATACCAGCAATCTCAAATGATATTTGCAATTGCAAAGGTTACGATGGTCCTGGAGGTGCTTGCTATGATGGTCCTGGAGGCCCAGCTTATGACGGTCCTGGCGGTCCCGCTTATGATGGTCCTGGAGGTGCTTGTTACGATGGTCCTGGAGGCCCAGCTTATGATGGTCCTGGCGGCCCTTGCTATGATGGTCCTGGTGGGACTGGTCAGAGCTGTCCAGCTGTTTGTAAATAGGTGCTTATGAGAGGTTCGGAAAAGCGATGAAAAGATTGCTATTAGCCCTACTGCGAATAAGCCCTATAACCTCTCCTAACAACCAAGCCATTTTATGATCATTAAGGCTTTAATCCAGATCGCAATGCTTCAATGAATTTGACATCTCCTTTGTTTTCTCCTGAAAGAACAATTGTTAGATACACTTCACGAGAATCACCATACACTCTATAGACGCTGTCATTAAGAGCGTTACCAGCTTCTATTAACTCTACGTCAGTAATATCTTCGAAATAAAGCTCATAAACCCCAGTGTCTTTATTTTCATCTTCAAGATACATAATAACTCTGTCACTAGTAAGTATCGAACCCGCCTCTTCAATTGATGAAAATGCTTCCGAATAAAAGTATTGAATGCTATCTCCTGAATTAATTATGTCTGACTTAATTAATGCCTCTCTATAATCTTTTGAAAGATCTTTACCCTCTAGAACTTCAGTAGGAGTCAATGTGCCAGTCACAGTCAACATTCCCAAGCCAATCAGTGAGAAAAGTATAACCACACCCGTAATTATGAAAAATTTCATCAGATTGGATTTAGTTGGATAGTCTGGGTTTTCAGCCTTTTCTATTTTTTGAAGTACATAAGCGCCTTGTATTGCTTTCCCAAAAATATATAAAAAAATCAACCCAAGCCCAATTCCTACTACGCGTCCTGTCTCTACTGCTATATAAATCTTGCCGAATAAAAAATAAAGGAACATCACTACTGCTGCAGTTAGCGACTTTCTGTACATTCCATAGGCAAGTATTAAAATAACTACAACATCAAAAAATACCGTTGGATTATTCCAGATCCCAATTGTGCCACTAGAATTATTCCAAATTGCAAAGATAGCTATTACAAGTGTGATAGATGCTGAGAAACAAGCGCAAATTGCCCCTGTTTTTGTTGCCTGTATTGCTTTTTCCTTATCCATTTTTATCACTTATATTTGATGAATATTAACTAATTATCACTGCGATACATCTACAGCATAACGCGTCTCAAGCCAAAGTCCACATTTACCATAGTCTTCACACCATGCATATGCTCTTGCCAAGTCTCAAGCATGACTTCCTTAATTCATTGTTTGAAGGACATTTTGAAACTAACAGGTGTAGCATCTAATTGCTCGTTAATATCACCTGCTAGCACATAAAACAGCGCTTCACCTTGCTGATTTCCCAAATCATAAACACGATAAAGGTAGAAATTATCAGCATTCTTTTCTGCAAATTTACGTTCATTAGGTGACATATAAAAATCAGTATTTAAGGAGCCTCTGGTCGACTTAACCTCAATGTATCTTGCACTTCCATCTTGGTTAAATGATTTGATGTCATATCCTGCACCATCTCCTTGAACAACAGACGTATGAATAATCTTTGCGGCTAGTTCAGGACAACCCGCTTCTTCTAATTTATTGATCTCATGCTCAAGCACAAGCAACTCACCCTCCAAGCCTAATTGTCTATTCTTTGCATCCTTTGCTGCATAGTCAGGACTCTTTCTCGCCCGAAATAACTCTCTGGTGGTACCTTGTCGCTTTTTTGAAGGACGTTCATTAGTTTCACGTATAGATGTTACAGGTGTTGGCTTAGATGTCTCATCAACCACTTTCTTGGGAGTTGTGATTCTTTCCTTGGGTGTAATAAGTTCATCCCAATCCAAAAGCTGCCACTGGAAATATACTGGTTTCTCTCGCTCTATATCGTGTTCTAAATAGGCTAGTCTGCCTAAGTACTCATAATCATCTTTTTTATTCTCCCGAAGAAAGAGATAAATATTGTCCGTCAGATCATTATGGGCAATTAACTGCTGTATAACTTTGTTTTGTAAGTCCTGACGAGGTTGAGATTGCCAGGAGAGAACACCATCCTCTGTAATACCCTCATCAAAGTCATGCCCTCCTTGAGACTGCCCATAGGTAACAATAAGCACATAGTCACTATCTGTATTGGGAATCTTGATAATTCCATGTAACCCCCATGTTCCCGCTTGCGGGGTAAATGTGGTTTCTGGAGAAAAAATATGGTGAATCTCTTTTCGGGAATATACATCCCTTAAATTAAGTGTCTTCATAGCATCCTTGTCTCAGTACTTTTGCTTATTTGGAATAACTCCCCTAACACCCCCTCTAGGGTCATCCATATCTCCAGAATACCTTGGTATGACATGAATGTGCATGTGTGGGACAGTCTGTCCTGCTGCTTTACCTACATTGATACCTATATTAAATCCATCAGGTGCAAAGGTATCCTCTAACTCTGTCTTTACTTGCTCAACTAAAGACCATAACTCTAGCCTTTCGCTGTCTGTGCAATCAAAATAACTTGAGATGTGCCTATTTGGAATTACGAGAGTATGGCCTGTGGATACTGGATAAGAGTCTGTTTTAGTAAAGGCTAGGTCGCCTTCACTTTCATAGTTAGTCTTGTCGCAGAAAGGACAATTGTTATCCTGCATATCTTGTCTCTTGTAATGATTCCAATTAATTACTGGTAATGTAAGGCGCCTAGTAACACGTACTGGTTCCTATAGTCCTAGTACCTTTATATTAGATTCTTTAATGCTCAATCCTTAGCAACCATTTATTGTGTCTTTCTAGTCTAGCTTCATAACCTACTGTTGTTTGATATGAAGTTATATCTTTAAAATCGTAATCTAAAGCATTGGCTCTATCCATATTCTTAAAGGCTTGTACTTGATCAATTCCCACCCCTTCCTGATCTAGATTAATTTCTAAGCCATCTAGTTCCTCTGTTACCGTTTTGTTCATAACTTTTCTTAATTGTCCTGAGTGTTTATGTTGTATGACATAAGAGTCATGGATGCTCAGTATTGGTATGCTGTTCTTGGTGAAGTGGTTAATCACCTTTGCTGTTATTCTTCCATCAACCTTCATTAGCTCAACACCTTTGTCAGCCCCTAAGGCATCTTCTATGCTTGGATGCTTCTCTATAAAAGCATCTAGTAACAATTGTAGATGGCTGTGTTTAAGTTTTAGTTTTCTTATTTTAGAGTCAGATGGTTGGTTTGTTAGATAAGCTTGGAATGCTTTTTTAATTGTTGTTGCGTTAATTGCATTGAGAACTACACCTTTAACTATCTTTCTTTGTTCTTTGACTGTGAAGTCTAGGAGTACATGTTGTAACTCATAATGATCTTCTTTTGGAGGTTGTATCCCTTTTAGTCCATATAGTAAGTTCACATGTAATCCAGAGTAATCTACCTCGACTGTCGCCTCATGATTGATGTATATTTGCTTACGCCAATCTTCTTTAATACTCTGCCACCAACCTCCATGAAACCTGCCTCCTAGATTCCAATCAGCCCTGTAGAAGACTCTCCTGACCAATTTATTGTCTTGTGTGAGTTTGACTCTCCTAATCTTCATCGCTCCTACTTTTTTATCCCAGTAGGGTTGTTCTATACATGGCTCTTCTCTTGTTGGTATGTCAATAAAGGTTCGCCACAGTAGCGCGTTGTATTGCTGAACCTGCTGTCTCATTTCTACTATGGGTTCAAAGTCTGTATCTTCA
>Ga0307998_1000482_pt1 | contig 22632 bp, 24 predicted proteins | sample Davwhametageno37_FD_203147 | JGI IMG/M metagenome (GOLD analysis project Ga0307998, IMG submission 203147) | Marine microbial communities from Davis Island wharf, Antarctic Ocean - #37 | ecosystem: Environmental > Aquatic > Marine > Unclassified | place: Antarctic Ocean: Davis Island wharf... | reverse complement strand
ACTTATTTCGAGCAACTGAAATATTTAATTTCACAACGTAAAAAGGTTACGGTCTGCCTCCGTTTATTTGCCTTTCAATATTTAAAAAAGAACAAACTATGTCAACAGACGCAAAAGAAAAAGCACTTAAGTTAACGCTAGATAAGCTCGATAAAATGTACGGTAAAGGTGCTGTAATGAAATTGGGTGATGGAGCAATAGAAGAAATCGATGTAATTCCTACAGGGTCTATAACATTAGATGCGGCATTAGGAATAAATGGTTATCCAAAAGGCAGAATTGTAGAAATCTATGGTCCTGAATCTTCAGGAAAAACGACTTTGGCTATCCATGCTATTGCAGAAGTTCAGAAGCAAGGCGGCATAGCTGCAATTATCGATGCTGAGCATGCATTCGATCGTTTTTATGCCGAATCTTTAGGCGTAGACACTGAAAACTTATTGATTTCTCAACCAGATAATGGTGAACAAGGATTAGAAATTGCTGAAAACCTAATTCGATCAGGCGCAATTGATTTATTGGTTATTGATTCAGTTGCAGCACTTACACCAAGAGCAGAGATTGAAGGCGAAATGGGTGATTCTATGATGGGATTACACGCACGACTAATGTCTCAAGCACTTAGAAAATTAACAGGAACCATTCACAAAACAAATTGCTGTTGCATGTTCATAAATCAATTGAGAGAAAAGATTGGTGTTATGTTCGGTAATCCTGAAACAACAACAGGTGGAAATGCACTTAAATTTTACGCTTCAATTCGTTTGGATATTCGCAGATCTACTCAAATTAAATCAGGTGATGAGGTTATTGGAAACCGAACAAGAGTAAAAGTGGTGAAGAATAAAGTTGCTCCACCTTTCCGAAAAGCAGAATTTGATATTATGTACGGAGCTGGAATTTCTAGAACTGGAGAATTGTTGGATTTAGCTGTAGAGCATGATGTGGTTAAAAAATCAGGTTCTTGGTTTAGCTATGGTGAAACCAAACTAGGTCAAGGAAGAGATGCCGTTAAGGAATTGATTGGAGATAACCCAGAATTATCTGATGAAATAGAAGCACACTTAAAAGAGAAAATGGCCGCTGCATAATTCAACGGTACTTTTTAAGTACAGCCTTATAAATTTGTAATCCCTTTGGATAGGTTAATTCCAACTCCAAAGGGATTTTTTATTTTGACTTTATGAAATATTTACCGCTTTTATTTTTGATTGGATTGGTTTCTTGTAAGAATGAAACCCCTGCAACAGTTGCTGAAAAACAAGCACCAATTGAGTACGAATCAGCATTCGATAGTATAAACTCACTCATTAAGGCTAAGCCAGATAATGCCGTTCTTTATAATTATAGAGCGACACTCAGAGAAAATGATAAGGATTTTGAATCTGCTATCGGAGATTTAAATAGAGCCATAGAAGTAGACTCTTTAAATGACCAATGGTATATTCGAAAAGCAAATTTGCTATTTGATTTAGAGCGATTTAAAGAATCAAAAGACGTTTTAGACAATGCCATATTTATTGTGCCAGGGTCAGTTCCTTTGATGCTAAGGAAAAGTGAAATATATTTAGTTACAGGCGATTTACAACAATGCTTAAATTGGGCGAATGCGGCTCTTAACTTTGATGTTTATAGTGCGCAAGCTTATTATTTAAAAGGTATGGCGCATAAGTATGGTCGAGACACTGTAAAGGCAGTAACTAGTTTTCAAACCGCGGTTGAGCAAGATATTAATCATTATGAGGCTTATATGCAATTGGCGAACTTGTATGCAATAGAAAAACACGATTTAGCGCCTTCTTATTACCAAAATGCCCTTAGAATAAAACCAAAGAGCATAGAAGCTTATTATGGAAAAGGGCTTCATTTTCAGAATATCGGCCGTTCAGATTTAGCTTTAAATGATTATAAAGCCATATTGGAAATAAATGATAAGTATCCTGAAGCATATTACAATATGGGATACGTAAAGTTGATTCAATTGCAAGATGTTGATACTGCTGCTGTGTTGTTCAATAAAGCTTACAGTTTAGATGGAACTTATTTTGATGCACTTTATATGATAGGCTATTGTCAGGAATTGAAGAATGAAACACAGCAGGCGAAAAAAACCTACAAGTCGGTATTAGAAAATGTTCCAACGCATTTATTAGCAGCAAAGGGTTTGAGTAGGGTAGAGTAGTCCTTTCTGGATCAACCGATTACCTTTGAACTTTCAACGTAAATTGCAATACCTACTAAAAAATAGCAATAGATTTTATCTGACAGGAATAGTTCTGTTTGCAATTGCTTTTGTTTATTGGCCAATAATTTTTAGCGCTTCTGGCGATATCCGAATTGTTGATGCTTTCAATACCGATGAGGTAGATTTTTTAATCTCCTTACTCAATGCTTATAACAATGGCACATTCGAAATAGGTCATTACGAATACGGTCTGTTGTACTATAATGTCGGTCTTATCTTCTTTAATATAGTGGGCGTATTTACCCCAATAACGGAGCAAGTTGGAGTTGTAATTATGCGTTTTTTGTCTTGCCTCTTTCTTATTGGAACTGCGGCGGTGTTAAGACAGTTTGCAAAAAAGCATATGGAATCGGCAAAAGAATTGGTATTTGTTTTGGTTTTGTTTTCAAGTGTTACACTTATAAACTATGGCACAATGCTTCATCCCGATGTGGCTCAAGTATTTTTTGTGGCGTTGAGTTTATTCTATATCGCAGATTATGTAAAAATACCTTCAGTAAAATCGATTGTGTTATCGAGTCTTTTTGCTGGTTTTGCTTTTTCAACTAAATATGTAGGTGTAGCACTATTGCCAATTTTGTGGTTCTTTTTCTTTCTAAAAAGGCCTGTTTTTTTAAAACAACAATCGGCGAAAATATCTTCTATTGTTTTAATACTTCTTTCAGTTCTTGCAGCTTTCTTAGCAAATCCCGAATTCTACGCATCTTATCTTACCCCTAATAATGAAATTTCAAGTTCCATTTTAACTGCTATTTCTGGGGTTAGGGTTATCGCTATAGTTCTGTTCTTTTTTGGGTTATCCACTTTTTTTTACCAGAAATATATTGACCGAATTGAGAACATTAAATGGGGCGCAATAGTAAGCATGGCTTCTTCTGCAATTTTTGCGTTGGCGTTTTCTGCAGGCTCTCCTCAAGGAATAAGAGGATTCAACTTTCTTAATGGAATTGTTGCTGTTGCAAGTGTGCACAAGGATGGTCATTGGTTTAGAGATGAAACGGGATTATTGGGATGGTTAGAAATAGTTATTCAACCAAATGTGGTTACGCTGGTCTGGAGCATTACAGCGCTTATTGGTGCTTTTGTAATTCTTTATAAATTGATTCGATCAGATAAGAAACAGGTTAATCTGATTTTGGCAATTCCATTTTTATGGATAATGGTTTTTTGTTTTGTGATTGTATTCCGGGTGAAGTCCCATTTTGCTCATTACCTGATCCCCATTCTACCATTCTGTTTTCTTTATGCGGCAATAGGTTTGGCTCTGTTTCTTGATAAGGTTAATAATCAATGGCTAAAACAATATTTGAAAACAAGACATTCAAGTGCTGCAGTGCTTGGGATTCTCCTTATTTTATCAAGCTGGAAGGCAGTTGAATATTCCAACAATCGAGTTGAGGAATTTGAAAATTCTCCAGAGATCAAAGCGGGTATTTGGCTCTCTGAAAACGTGAATGAAAAGGTCTTCATATCCTCTGATAAATACACTTACATACCAAATAATGAGCATTTAGGTTTCCGGCACTACTGGGGGCTTTCTAATGAGGTTATAAGTAACGATAAGCCTGATTACTTAATTATTAATTACCACACCTATCAGTGGTTCTTAAAAAGGAGTGATGTCGAAACCTATCTTCATGGACGTGAATTGTTTTTGGAAAGGAATACACTCTATCACGAGTTACTAGAGAATAAGCACGAACAGTTTAAACTAGTAGCTGATTTTGATGCGGTGAAAGTGTTTGAAAAAAGGTAGTATTGGAGTTTTATAAAGATTCTGAATGCTGCTCTAGTCCTAACTTCGTCTAAGTTTTAGATTCTCATTTAAGTTGTAATAATGAGAAACTGAACTAAATTCAGCTGTCTTTAGGAAATCCAAAATAAGGCATAAAAAAAGGCCGCCAATTGGCGACCTTAAATAATTCCCTTTATTTTAATATGTGATTTAGATTGCTCTACTTCACTTTGTCAACCACAGCTTTAAAAGCCTCTGGATGATTCATTGCCAAATCGGCTAAAACCTTACGGTTCAAATCGATATTAGCGCTGTTTACTTTACCCATAAACTGAGAATACGACATTCCGTTCACTCTAGCTCCCGCATTAATACGCGTGATCCAAAGAGATCTGAAATTACGTTTATTCTGACGTCTGTCACGGTACGCATATACTAACCCTTTTTCAATGGCGTTTTTTGCAACTGTCCAAACATTTTTTCTTCTACCAAAGTATCCTTTGGCTAACTTCATCACTTTCTTGCGTTTCGCTCGTGATGCTACTGTATTTACTGATCTAGGCATAATTTACATTTTTTTGAGTGATAGTGAGTTGCTTTTTCAAACTGCTTAGATACTAGAACTCGGGTTAAAACAATAAACCAAAAATTAATCTGATTACTTAAGATTGAGTTGCTGCAATATGTTGCGCTCGTCTGCTTTATGAACCAATCCAGATTTCGTAAGATTACGTTTCTGTTTAGTTTCTTTTTTTGTAAGGATGTGGCTTTTAAAAGCGTGTTTCCTTTTGATTTTACCAGAACCGGTAAGCTTAAATCGCTTTTTGGCACTGGATTTTGTTTTCATCTTAGGCATTTTTTCTGCTTATTACTGATTAAACAATATATTGGGAATTATTTTTTCTTCTTTGGAGTCAAGAACATAATCATACGTTTTCCTTCCATTTTTGGCAGTGACTCAACGTCTGCTGTTTCAGCCAATTCTTGAGCAAGTTTCAAAAGCAAGATTTCTCCTCTTTCTTTAAAAACAATTGTTCTTCCTTTAAAGAACACAAATGCTTTTAGCTTAGCTCCTTCATCGATGAATTTTCTAGCGTGATTCAACTTAAAGTTAAAGTCATGCTCATCTGTGTTAGGTCCATAGCGGATTTCTTTCACAACAACTTTCGTTGCTTTTGATTGCATTTCTTTTTTCTTCTTCTTTTGCTCGTAGATGAATTTTTTGTAGTCTAATACCTTAACTACAGGTGGTTTAGCGTTTGGTGAAATTTCTACCAAGTCTAAACCTGCTTCATCTGCTTTGGCTAAAGCATCGGCTATAGCCAATACCTCAGCACCCTCGTCATCTGTGACCAGTCGAACTGATTCTGCAAAGATTTTTCCGTTTATTCTAAAAATCGGATCTGTGTTCTTTGGCTGCGGGGATCTGAATCTTCTAGCTATGGCTTATTCCTCCTTATTAATTTATTAAAACTCTTTTACTAACTCTTTAATCTCTTTATCTACTAATTCAGCAAACGCGTCCGTAGTAAATGTTCCTAGATCACCTTCGCCTTGCTTACGAACTGACACTTGTCCAGATTCCGCTTCCTTTTCGCCAACAATTAGCATAAAAGGAATTTTTGAAAGCTCCGTATCTCTAATCTTTTTCCCAATCTTTTCTGAACGATCATCTACATAACCACGCAGCCCTTTTTGGGCGAGCAAAAGTAGCATATTTTCCGCTACCTCATTGTACTTGTCTGAAATCGTGAGAATTGCAAATTGGTCAGGATTTAACCACAATGGAAACTTCCCTGCGCAATGCTCAGTAAGGATTGCGATGAAACGTTCCATAGACCCGAAAGGCGCTCTGTGTATCATTATTGGGCGATGCCTTTGATTGTCGCTGCCCATATATTCTAGTTCAAAACGCTCGGGTAAATTGTAATCTACCTGAATAGTTCCCAACTGCCATTTCCTTCCCAAGGCATCCTTAACCATAAAATCGAGCTTAGGACCGTAAAAAGCCGCTTCGCCGTATGCGATTTTGGTCTTTAAGTTTTTCCCTTCAACTGCCTTAAGAATTGCTTCTTCCGACTTTTCCCAATTCTCATCAGAACCAATGTACTTTGAATGATCCTCTTTATCTCTTAATGAGATTTGAGCTTCATAATCTTCGAAGCCTAAAGAAGTGAAAACATAACCTACTAAATCAATTACATTTTGAAACTCTTCAATTAATTGATCTGGTCTTACGAAAAGGTGAGCATCATCTTGAGTAAATCCTCTAACCCTAGTAAGGCCATGTAATTCGCCACTTTGTTCGTAACGGTAAACGGTTCCAAATTCAGCAAATCGAACTGGTAAATCTCTATAAGATCTAGGTTTCGATTTGTAAATTTCGCAATGATGTGGACAATTCATTGGCTTTAGCAAAAATTCTTCGTCCTCTTTTGGAGTATGAATTGGCTGAAATGAATCGGCTCCGTACTTTTCATAATGGCCACTAGTTTCATAAAGACTCTTATGTCCTATATGTGGAGTAATAACTGGCTGATAACCACTTTTCGTTTGTGCTTTCTTTAGAAAATCTTCTAGTCTAGATCGCAATTCAGCTCCTCTAGGTAACCATAATGGCAAACCTTGACCAACTTTCTCAGAGAACATAAATAGTTCTAATTCTTTTCCGATTTTGCGATGATCTCGTTTTTTCGCTTCTTCCAACATATGCAAATGCTCTTCAAGCATTTTCTGTTTTGGAAAGGAGATTCCATATACACGAGTTAATTGAGGTTTGTTTTCATCGCCTCTCCAATATGCACCGGCTAAACTTAAAATCTTTATGGCTTTTACAAAACCTGTATGGGGGATATGCCCGCCACGACATAAATCAGTGAAATTAGAATGATCGCAGAAAGTGATCTCACCATCTTTAAGGTTCTCAATTAATTCAACTTTGAATTCGTTTCCTTGAGTTTTGTATAAATCTAGAGCGTCTTTTTTACTGACATCTCGCATTTTAAATTGAGCTTTCTCCCTTGCAAATTCTAAAAATCGTTTTTCAATTGCAGGAGTATCTTTTTCGGAAATTACGTAGTCCAAGGTATCTACATCATAATAGAATCCATTTTCAATTGCAGGACCTATGGTAAGTTTAACTCCTGGATACAAGTCTTCAAGTGTTTGCGCTAAAATGTGCGCAGAAGAATGCCAGAAGGTAGTTTTACCTTCGTCATTATCCCAAGTATAAAGCACTATATCTGCATCTTCAAGAATAGGGGTTACAGACTCTACCGTTTTTCCATTTACAGAAGCAGATAGAACATTTCGTGCAAGGCCAGTTGAAATATCATTGGCTACATCGAAGGGTGTAACTCCAGATTCGAATTCACGAACAGAGCCATCGGGTAGAGTAATTTTAATCATTTTAATCTAAAAATTTTGGGCGGCAAAGATAGAATTATAAAGTTCCGTAACAAGCTACGAACAACTTTGTGATAAGGAAATTAACTCACTACGTAAGCTCTAATTTCTTCTACTTTGTTTCGGATTTTTTGGAGGTCCAATAGATTCAATACAATGCTGTCTCCAACGGCTTTAAATCGAATACTTGTCGACATTTCTTGAAACTCCAACAATTTATTTTGCAACTCTATGATTTCTTCGTTTTTGTCTTCCATTCTATCAAATTCTATCAAAATATCTTCCAACATTTCTACTTGACTTGTAATTTCAGAAACCATTGCTGTGTCTAGGCTATTTGAAAAATTCTTTTTTGCGTTAATAGCGATATATGCACTTTCGATCCAAGCTCCAGTATAAAAAAGAATGGCTTTGTCTTGGGTGCCATTAGCTGTTAAAGTTTTATCCAAATCTTTTTGAATACCTGCAACTATACTGGACATAGAATCCTTGTTCCCTAAGCTAGAGTTGAAATTGGTGAGGATTAATTCGTATCGAAATAATTGAGACAATCCAATGTCACTGCTAATACTTTGAATTGCCAAAAAATATTCAGAAGCACATTGTCCTTGATTGTTTAGCACACAATAACTAAGATCAGCTGAATAAACTCCGAAATTTAAAGACTTCTTGGTATTGGTAATATATCGCTCATGATCAGCTGCAGGATTGGTAACTCCTGGTATGAACTGAATACCTGTGTTTTTATAATTTCTAGCCAACTCCACAGGTGAAGGGAATTCAAGACGATGGCTATCTAACAACGTAAGTTTAAGTCGGTAGTTTTCAAAATCTTCTATCGCTTCTTGAGCAATTTCTTCTTGGTTTACGCTAGCTAATTCAACGGAATCCTCACATGAAATGAGGAATCCACCGCATCCAAAAACTGAAAGAGAGAAAACTAGAAGGTGATTGACGGCTTTTTTCATTAGTTGGACGAAAGTAAAGATTTGAGTCAATAATATCTTGATTTGATATCGCTTAAATAGATATTCCTGCGTAAAATTGTGAAAATGTTGAAAAAGTATTTTTATAGACCGTTCATATTTGCAGTTGCTTTAGTGGTTGTTTCTGCTTGTGCAGTTAATTCTGATGTTGAAAAATCGCAGGAAAACTCAATTGATAAATCGATTGAGGAAACGGAGCGGCAAGGTGTTGTTAACTCAATGACACACGAATTAGGAACTGTAAGGAAGAATATTGAACAAGCAGCCAATTTGTACGAGAGGTTGTACAATGCTGAATGTCCATTCAATTCTGACATGGTAAGTTTAGACCATTCTACGTTTAATACTACAAGAGAAAAAGCTCTTGCTATGGGAAAGTATGCTGCCTTATTTGTTTACACGGCTTCCTATGAGCAAACCAAATATGCAAACAGTTATTTATCCGAGGTTCTAACGATTAGTCAGGAAATAGGAATTCGAGATGCGTTTAATGAAGACCAATTGAAAATGCTGTATGATCCTAATCCAGATATTGACAAATCTGCGGTTTTAACTAAGGCTTATTTAAAAGCAACAGAGCAAATGTATTCTGAAGAGAAGGCACTTTTGGTTAGTTATATGGTTTTAGGTGGCTGGATACAAGGTATGAAATTGAGTTATGAGGTATGTGGTAATTACCTGAAAGATCAGAATGTTTCCTTGAGTCTGTATGATCAAACCTACAGTTTCTATAATTGCATTCGTTTATTGGAGGAATCTAAAGCTGAAACTGAAGGACCTATGGTATTGTTGGATAAGCTCGATACCATACGCCCAGAGATAGAATCCTTGGTAAAATCAAGGGGAAATATCAATCAAGAATTGTTTGAATCATTGAAAGTGAAAATATTGATTCTAGAAAAAGAAATAAATTCTTTAGACTAGTCCTTGTCATTCTAAAAAGTAAAGTATTTTTGCCGCCCGAAATAAAAACAAGTAATTGTTTTATTCGGGGTGTAGCGTAGCCCGGTTATCGCGCCGCGTTTGGGACGCGGAGGTCGCAGGTTCGAATCCTGCCACCCCGACCAAGAAAGAAAAGTCGTTCATTTTATGAACGACTTTTTTTATGCGATAAAATGAATGAAGTTTACTTCAAATTCATTTTGAGTATAAATCAAGTTGAAACTACGTTTCGACTTTGCTTTCGGAATTTGCTGGGTAAAGGTTGCAAGGCAATCCTGCCACCCCGACCAAAAAGCCTGATATGAAAATATCAGGCTTTTTTATTTTCAGTAATTGCAATTGTCAAATTTGGAAATCATTTTATACGCTAGGGGCTAGTGCAGGAGTATCCATTGCGTCAAAGACAGTTTTAAAGACGTATAACATGAAACCAGTTATTAGTGAAATGTCAGAAGCAAAATTAATGGAGCATGTTGATCTACTAATTAAAAGTGAATAACTGTTTTTATTTGGTGGATGGGAACCTCATTGGATGTTTTCGGAATATGACATAAAGTATATCACTGACACAACGGGTAATTTTACGGAACTTACTGGAATTCATATGTATGGAAAGGAAGGTTTTACAGAAGAGTTCAAAGAAGAAGTGAAGATTCTAAAACGGATTAAGCTGAATAGAGCACAATCTAATTTACTTCATAAACTCACAAGAGGAATGGACACTGAAAAGCAATATTCAGTTGCTGTAAAAGGTTAGATGGACGAACAATCAGAAACAGTGAATCAATGGCTGGGAAAAAATTGAATAAAAAAGCCCAACTGGTACTTTACCAATTGAGCTTTCGAATTAATTTTTGTTTTGACGTTTAGCTAGTCATCAATTTAAAATCTAAAGTAAACTCATCGTAAATCATTTTGTCTCCAAGACCTTCGAATACTGAACCTGAACCGTAAACTACTTTGTATTTAGTTCTGTCAATTTTCATTGCTCCACTAATGTTCATCTTTCCACCTTCAAGACTTGTAGCAGCTTCGAATGATTGCTCATTTGATATTCCTTTGATAGTCATGTTTCCAGTAATCATAACCTTTTTTGCTGAAATCATTTTAACATTAGTAATTACAAATGTTGCAGTTTCATTTTTTTCAACTGAAAAGAAATCTTCACTTTTCAAGTGACCAATTAACTTTGCATTTGTGCCAGCGTCTGCAATATCTGTACAAACAATTGAAGTCATGTCAATTGCAAGAGTTCCTCCTTTAAGCGTACCGTTTTCAGTCATTAATTCACCAGACTTAATGTTTATTGTTCCAACATGCTCTCCAGTAACCTTTTCTGCTTTCCAGCTAACAGTTGAATTCTTTGCGTCAACATTCATTTTTTCAGCAGCGGCATTTTTAGCTTCTTCCGCTTTCTTTGCATCTATTACAGGCGTTTGAGCCATAACGTGCATTGAAACACTCATTGCGAACGTTAACGCCGCAAGACTTGCAAAAATTTTAATTCCTTTCATAATTATTCGTTTTAGTAATGTTTGTATTTGTAATTTTTTTATCCTCTTAACTTATCCAGCAAAACGCTTAATTGTTCTGCGTCTTTATCCGACATGTTTACGGAATTCATAACATGTTCCATTGCTACTGAAGCAGCTTTAATAGTTTTTAATCCTTTGTCCGTAATTATTATATCAACTTGCCTGCGGTCTTCAGCAGAACTTTTGCGCTCAACCAATTCCTTTATAAGCAATTTATCGACCAAACGTGATGCATTGCTCATTTTATCAATCATGCGCTCCGTCAATAACTTAACTGAAGCAGGTTTTGGAGATTGTCCGCGTAATATTCGTAGTAAATTAAATTGCTGCACACTAAGTCCGTATGGCTTTAACGTATGGTGCTGCATTGTGCTGATTTTGCCATAGGTAAAAAGCAAATTAACCACCACTTTGTTCTGTGGATTATCAAACTTTTTTTGTTGAATTTCTTCTTCAATTTTAACCATGGGCCAAATGTATGTAAAAACATTATATGTACATACATTGATTACGATAGTATTTAATGCTTTTGTATTGAAAGTAATCAATCTTACAAAAATGAATTATCGAATAAGGCCTGGTTTTCGTTTGCTAATCCTTTCGATTACAACGATATTGGCTAGTATTAGAAGAAATCCGTACAAGAAGTCTTCAAAAGGAATAGTACCAATTCGAATGCTGGTAAAGGCATTTTCATTATACCAAACAACAGGAGAGTTAATCATAGATCCAGTAAGAATTCCATTAACGATACAAAAAGGAATTAGACAAACTAAATAGGCTCGGTAAATGAAATGCATGTAAGGAGTTTCTTGATACCACCTCAAATAACCCAAGAAAATTGCCAGCAAACTAAATGTAGTTAACGTGTACCAAAATTCACGATGAATAAAAATAAGTGGGATCAGGAAAATGAACAGACCGCTTGTGATGCGTTTTTCTTTTGCCGCTAAAGCATTAGTAGGAAACCAATTGTTTAAGACCGCATAGATAAATGTGCAGGCAATAGGAATTGTAAAAAAGAAGAGCACTTCTTCAATAGGCAGACTGCCAATGTATATGCCTGAAAGATAATCTGGGTTAAATCCCCAGAAACCAGCCTGTGTAAAAATCTCATCCCAAATCAAAAATGGAACAGCAACAATTGCGGCAGCCATAAAAGCTTTAGGTAGCATTTGGTAAAAAGCAACTTTTTTGTCAAAACTTAATAGCAGTGGACCAGCTATCGTAAAAGCATTGATGAGCAGATAAAGATAGTTGGACTCCATTATCTCTTTTTAAAAGATTCTTTAAAATACTGCATCGGTACGATTAACATTCCAAAACATTGTCCCTCTTCTTTTTCTTTATACCGGTGATGGACATAGTGTCCTTTTCTCACGGCTCTTACATACCAGTTTCTGGAATTACGAAACCACTTGAATCGTTGGTGGATAAGCACATCATGAATTAGGAAATAACAGACACCGTATGCAAAAATTCCCAAGCCGATAAATAACCGAAAATCATTTCCTGCCATCATTCCAAACATGATTAGCAACCAACTTGGAACAGCGAACATCAAGAAGAAAAAGTCATTTTTCTCAAAAAATCCAGACTCAGGTTGATGATGATCCTTATGGACAAACCACAAAAAACCATGCATTACATATTTATGCATGAACCAAGCCATGAACTCCATAAATAAAAAGGTTGTAGGTATTATTAACCACATCATTCCAAAAACAAATTTAGGAGCACAAAGAAAACCAATTGAATGAAGAATAGGTTACGTGCAGTGCGATTTACGGTTTCTTGATTGTTTAGATCAATAATGTATACGCAAGCTACACCTACCAGATACCAACTCACAAAATTCATTGTTGGAATTACGTCATTTTCCCAGTGCCAATAATCGAGCTTAGGTGCAATGGGTTCCAACAGCATATCCAAGACCAGCATAAATAGAGTAGAAGCAAAGATTCTCAAATAAGCGTTTGCAATAAAACTTTTGGCTAAATGGTATGAAATGTATGCAGTCGTAAACCAATTCACCCCAATAATTACTGGAACATCAAAGATTTTTGACCCCAAACTATCCCCATAATGATAATTTCCAAATGGGTAACCTGTCGCTACCCCCAGAATTTCAACTGACATGCCGAGCAGAAATATTACGCCTATTTTTTTCCAAAGATCTTGAATGGGGGCAGGTAATAATATCAACGCAAACGAAATGATTAGATTCAGTTCAGAAACCGATGTTAACCCCAACTCTGGAAAGAAGCTTATTCCAACAAACCCTACCGTATGAATGATGATAAGAATTGGAGTGACGTAATATTTGATTTTAGAAAACACTAAGCTTCAGGTATTAGACTTGTTGCAATTTTTGCTGATAGTAAACAAAGTGGAATTCCACCTCCGGGATGAACACTTCCACCGCAAAAGTATAATCCTTTTATTGTATTCGAAAAGTTTGGTTGCCGAAGAAAAGCGGCCATTTTTGAATTTGAACTAGGACCATATAAAGCCCCTGCGTATGAAGATGTTTTAATTTCAATATCGTTTGGAGTAAGTACTTCTTCGCAAACTATGTGTTCTTCAATTTTCGTGTTTAATATCCGATTAATTTTTTGTTGTAGTAGCTTTTTAGTAGCCTTAATGTCAATGGCTTCAGTCCCTGGAGTTGCACTCGGAACATTTATCATTACAAACCAGTTCTCACCATTTTCTGGTGCATCACTGGTGTTTATTTTGCTACTGATATGAATGTAAATGGTAGGGTCTTTAAAGATTTTTTTGCTTTTGAACAGACCATTAAACTCCTTTTTGTAATCTTCGCTAAAGAGAATATTATGCACATCCAATTCACTAAACTTCCGATTAATACCCCAGTAGAAAATCAAAGCACTTGATGAAGGTTCTTGTTTTAAGATCCGTTTTGGAGTTGTAATGTTCGGAAGTAATTTTTCAAAAGTTGGACGCACGTCCATATTTGAGACAACCGTATCTGCCTCGATAAAATCATTGTTTACCCTTACACCGGTTACTTTGCGTTGAGTATTGTACACGATTTCTTTTACCAAACTGTTGCAGATAAATCGCACACCTTGCCGTTCAGCAAGACTTACCAAACAATCCACGATACTTCGCATTCCTTTATTTGGGAAAAAGGCCCCTTGGCTAAATTCTAAGCTAGGAATTACTGCCATAATTCCCGGTGTTTGATAGGGGTTTGAGCCGTTGTAAGTAGCATATCGATCAAATAATTGAACGAGTTTCGGCTCTGAAAAGTGCTTTTTATTAAAGCTATGCAAAGTGTCATTTAACCCCAAAGAACCGAGATTAGCCATTGCTTTTAGAACATCGTTTGTAAGCCAGGTAGCAGTTTTGTGCAGGCTTTTTTCGAGAAAAGTAGAGGATGTATGTTTGTGGATTTTGTCAGACTGTTCTAGGTACTTCAAGATGTCCTGGCTCTTTACGCCTAATTTTTCTTCTATCTCTTTGGCCGTTTTGTTTTTGTCTGAGTAGGTAGAAAGCGAAACCCCGTCTTCCCATAAATAGTTGGTAATGGTATTCAGCTGCTGGTATTCAAAATGATCATTGGCTTTTTCACCACATAAAATAAATAATTCGTCTACCAAATAAGGGAGCGTGAACAATGAAGGCCCTTTGTCAAAGCGGAATCCATCGGATTCAAAAACGTCCAATTTTCCTCCTGGATTTTCGGCCCCTTCAAATACAATGACCGAATATCCTTTCTTAATTAAACGAATGGATGCAGCAATGCCGGCAATGCCAGCACCTATTACTACTGCTTGTTTTCTTTTATTGGAAATAGCTCGATGAGTTTGTGATACCTATAGTCAAATATCTGCTTTACTTTTTTATCGACAAAGAATGCTTCGACTATTTTTCCTAATGGACCCATTGGAGCAGCATAATGAAGCACGTCGTCCATTTGCACGCCACCTTCAACTGCTTTGAAATGATGTTCGTGGTGCCAAAACGCATAAGATCCAAACCGCTGTTCGTCAACAAAAGAAGACTTCTCTTTTACTTGGGTGATTTCTGTTACCCAGTTCAATGGGATATTCAAAACCGGTCGAATCTTGTACTGAATGATCATACCTGCATACATTTTCTTGCCTTTGACGTTCGATAATATTTCGAAGGACATATCCTCTGGAGTAATCTCGTCAAGGTTGTATGGACTGGAAAAAAAATCCCAAGCTTCGTCTAACGACAGCGGCAAAAATTGGGATGTTTTTAGTTCTTTAAGCTTCATTAAAAGACAGACAAGTATTGAGGGAATTGGTTGAGGAGACCTATTTAAACTCCGTAATCATCCAGATTGCCCAATCCTTCTCGAATTAACTCAACCTCGTCGCTGGTACAATCTAAAATAGTAGAAGGAATGTTGTTTCCATATCCACCATCAATAACCATATCAACTTTACCCTTAAAGTTTTCGAATAGCATATTTGGGTCGGTGGTGTATTCTAATATTTCATCGTCGCTAACAACCGAAGTGGTTACCAAAGGATTTCCTAGCTGACGAACGATCTCTCTCGGAATCATGTTGTCAGGAATACGAAGACCAATAGTTTTCTTCTTATTCTTGAAAAGTTTAGGAACGTTATTGGTTGCATTTAAAATGAAGGTAAAGGGCCCAGGCAGGGTCTTTTTCATCACTTTAAAAATATTGGTTGGCACTTTTGCATACGTTGCTATATTGCTTAAGTCAAATGCCACAATAGCAAATTTGGCATCTTGAAGCTTAATGTTTTTAAGCCGCGCTATTTTTTCTAATGCCTTAGCATTAGTTGCATCGCAGCCCAACCCATACACCGTATCTGTAGGATAAATAATTACACCGCCATTCTCCAAACATCTAACGACTTTTTCAATGTCGCCTCCATTAGGGGAGTCTGGATTTATTCTGATGTATTTCGTTTCCATTGGGTAAAGTTAGAAAAAAGAGCAAGCGGACAGTTCTAAACTAACCTCATTCCAAAAGCGTAATTGAACCAATCCGTCGCAGGAGGGTTTAGTGAAATAGCTGTGTGGAATCTAATAGCTATTAGTTTAGAGCTAATTAATATTTAGATTCCGTACAGAAGTTTCATTTTGATTTTCCTTCGGAAACTCAACTCAACTAATCTTACGGAATGACGGTGTTAAAAGGTGATTAGAGCAACTAACTTTTCTAATTCCCTAAAAGAAATCTACTGATTCCCTTTATTGTAATCTGCTAAGAATTTCTCCAATCCACTATCTGTAAGTGGGTGATTGAGTAAGCCTGTAATTGAAGAAAGTGGACCTGTCATTACATCAGCACCAAGTTCAGCACAATTAATTACGTGCATTGTGTGTCGAATAGAGGCTGCTAAAATTTGAGTGTCGTATAAATAGTTATCGTAAATCAGTCTGATTTGAGCGATTAAGTCCAAACCATTTACAGAAATATCGTCTAATCTTCCAATAAATGGAGAAACGTAAGTAGCTCCAGCTTTAGCAGCTAATAGGGCTTGACCTGCTGAAAAAACTAATGTGCAATTCGTTTTAATTCCTTGGTCTGAGAAATACCTAAGTGCTTTTACTCCGTCTTTAATCATTGGGATTTTAACCACAATATTTTCGTGCAATTCAGCCAATGCTTCGCCTTCACGAATCATTCCTTCAAAATCAGTTGAAATAACTTCAGCACTTACATCACCGTCGACAAGGTTGCAGATATCTACATAATGTTTTAGGATATTATCGTGTCCTGTAATTCCCTCTTTGGCCATCAATGAAGGGTTTGTAGTTACACCATCTAGAACACCTAATTCTTGTGCTTCTTTAATTTGTGCAAGGTTTGCCGTATCAATAAAAAATTTCATGCTTTTAGTGCTTTAAGTTTCACGAAAAGCAAAGGTACTTATCTCTTTGCGGTTGAATAGATATGTTGATAAATAGAGAAAACTATTTGAAGCTAGATATTTATCAACTGAAAAGGAAACTTGAATTATTACTTATTATCAAACCAGTTATGCTGAACTAAATTCAGTGTGCCCCAATCCCGGAAATTACTTACTAAATTTTCGCTCTAAGGTGGTCCGTCAAGACTTCAAGTCCTTTTGAATAATGGTGGTTGTTTGTAATGATAACATGCGCATCATCACGATAAGGTCTTAAGTACTTTTTGTAGCTAGGCACAACATGGTGTTCCCATTGATACTTCACTTCCTTTTCCGGATAACCACGTTCTTTAATATCCCTGTTTATTCGTCTTTCTAACTTAATGGAGTCTCTAACATCTATATAAACTCTTAAGTCTAATAGGTCGCGTATTTCTTTATAATGAAAGACAAACAATCCTTCCATAATTATAATAGGAGCAGGGTTGGTTATGAGTTTTGCCGCATTTTCAGAATTAACATTGAAAGTATATTCCGTACACGAAATTGAATTGCCTTCAATTAAATTCTTCATGTCAGTATGAAACTGGTCTCGGTCTATAGATTGTGGAAGATCAAAATTTATAATTCCGTTTTCATCTAATTCTTGTTTTTCCTTCGGGAAATAGTAGTTGTCTTGAGAAATTATAGAAATCTCACTCTGTTTGAAGTTGGCTTTGAGTTCGCGAATAAACGATGTCTTTCCAGAAGCACTTCCTCCTGCAATTCCTACTATATATGGCTTTTGTTCCTTACTCAATATTGAAAAAAATTAAATAAAAAAAGGGTAAGCTACTTTTATCGCACCGCTACAACCATTTACCCTTGCTACCTTCCGGTCCTGGGGGAGTTCAATGGGAGCTGGTCGTAAAAGACTTACCCAGCCGCAAAAGTAATCATTGGGTTGAATGAAACGTGGGATTTTTATTAAAAAATGTAGAGTTTATTTAGCCAACGTCATTCCCGCGCATGCGGGAATATTTATACATTGATCTAGGTTCCCGCATGCGCGGGAATGACGATAGAGATAAAAAGTGGCTAAATAATATTCACCTCTCGTTCCAATCGAATGCCAAATTTAGCTTCAATATCTTCAATAATATTTTCTGATAAATCAAAAATTTCTTGTCCCAAAGTATTTTGATAATTCACTAATACTAGCGCTTGTTTTTTGTGAATTCCAAAGCGACCGTCAAAAGTTCGTCCTTTCCAGCCAGCAGTTTCAATTAGCCATCCAGCTGGAACTTTCCTTAAGCCTTCTCCTACCTTATAATTTGGAGCGTTTGGATATTTCTTTAGTAAATTATTTGCAGTTTCTGAGGGAATGACGGGGTTTTTGAAAAAACTTCCTGCGTTTCCAATTTCTGCAGGGTTTGGCAATTTAGACTGACGAATTCGAATAACAGCTTTGCTAATATCTTGAATTGTAGGAGCAGAGATGTTCATTATCGTTAATTCCTCTTCAATTGATCCGTAAGATGTGTTTGGCTTAGCCTGTTTTGATAGTTTAAAGTTAACATTAAGGATAATGGCCTTCCCTTTTAATTGCTTTTTAAAAATACTTGAGCGATATCCAAAATCACAAGTTGAATTATTAAAGGTTTCTACTGTATTCTCTTCGGGTAGCCAAGCTTCTAAAGATTCAAATACATCTTTAAGTTCTGAGCCATAAGCTCCAATGTTTTGCATAGGGGCGGCTCCTACTGATCCAGGAATTAAGGACATGTTTTCGACACCTGACCAACCATTGTTTACTGCCCAAACTACAAATTCATGCCAGACTTCTCCTGCACCAACTTTTACCCAAACGTAATTTTCATCTTCCTTTAAGAGTTCTTTTCCTAGAAGATTAAGTTTTGTAACCAAGCCATTGAAATTCTGAGTAAGTAGAAGGTTACTGCCACCGCCTAAGGGTAGCTTTTCCTCATTGGTATAATGGGCGTAAACTTCCTTAAGTTGTTCCAATGAATTAACCTCTGAAAAGAGTTTAGCTTGAGCTTCTATTCCAAAGGTGTTGTATGCTTTTAAAGAAAAATTCTCCTTGATTTCCATTAACTAATTGCCTTTCGAACGAAGGTAAAATTAAGGTCAGGATAAGGAAAGTGAACTCAAAAGATTTATTAGAGATTGTTTGTTTATAAAGGAATGCCTAGTAATTATTCGTCCTGAAAGTCTGTTCGTCATCTTCATCCAACATACTCAGGTAACTTTTGTAACGAGACTGAGCGATGACCCCATCCTTTGCAGCCTCCATTACAGCGCAATGTGGTTCATTAACATGTTGGCAATCATTGAATTTACAGCCATCAAGAACTGCTCTCATTTCAATGAAATAGTGGGATAGAACTTTCTTTTCGATATCAATGATTCCAAATCCTCTAATGCCTGGGGTATCGATTATATCTGCTCCAAAATTCAGGTGATGCATTTCTGCAAATGTGGTAGTGTGCTTTCCTTGACGGTGATGGTCCGAAATTTTTCCGGTACTCAAGTTTAATTCTGAATCTAGCGCATTCACCAACGAAGATTTTCCAGTACCAGAATGGCCTGCTAACATAGAGGTTTTACCTTTCATGTTCTCTTGAATCAAGTCAAGATTTACGTTTTCGGTAACTGATATTTGAATACACTCATACCCAAGGGCAGAATAGGTTTGTAGCCATTTGTCGAGTAATTCTCTATCATCTTCTCCGAGCAAATCAGCTTTATTAAAGACTAAAACCGGCTTGATGTGGTAAGCTTCTGCACTAATAATCACTCGATCAACAAATCCAAAAGTAGTTTCTGGATCTTTTAGCGTTACAAAAACGAGTACTTGGTCAATATTTGAAGCTAGTATATGTCCACGTTTGGATAAATTAATGGACTTACGGATAATATAATTATCTCTTTTCTCTAGACGTTTAATTACACCAACGTTTTCATCTTTCTCATCAAATTCAACCCAGTCTCCCACAGCCACAGGATTGGTAGAGCGGATTCCTTTTACTCTAAAATTGCCTTTTACAGTGCACGCGTATATTTCCGAATTCTCGATTCGAACCAAGTTAATTGCTCCTGTACTTTTGGTTACTCTTCCTCGCATTGATGCAAATTTACATTTTTGAATGCGCCTTCTAGTAAGAGTTGTTAATGAAGCATCGTTTGAACCCAAATCATATTTTACATTTGTTCTTATGTCCATAGAGGTAAAAGAGGTAAGTAAAATTTACGGTAGCCAAAAGGCGCTTGATAATGTTTCGTTTTCTATTCAAAAAGGAGAAATCGTTGGTTTCCTAGGGCCAAATGGTGCGGGAAAGTCAACTATGATGAAAATTATCACTTGTTTTCTTCCGCAGAGTGCAGGTGAGGTAAAGGTTTGTGGTTTTGATGTTTCTGAAGATCCGATGGAAGTAAAGAAGCGCGTTGGGTATTTGCCCGAGCACAATCCATTGTACCTGGATATGTATGTCAAAGAGTATCTAGGGTTTATTGCTGGACTGCATAAAATCGATAATAAAAAAGAAAGGGTTGCCGAAATTGTGGAGCAAGTTGGTTTGCAATTGGAGCAACATAAACTCATAGGTGCACTATCAAAAGGTTACCGTCAAAGAGTTGGATTGGCGCAAGCGTTGATTCACGATCCTGAAGTATTAATTCTGGATGAGCCGACAACAGGTTTGGATCCAAATCAAATTGAAGAAATTCGGAATTTGATAAAGAAGGTTGGAAAGTCCAAAACGGTTATGATGAGCACACACATTATGCAAGAAGTAGAAGCAGTGTGTGATCGAGTTATTATCGTGAATAAAGGAAACTTGGTTGCGGATGATAGTTCTGGGAGTATTTCAAAATCAAAGAATAACGAATTTGTATTAAAAGTTGAATTTGGTGCTGCATCAAATGAGAAAATGTTGCTTGAAATTCCTAGCGTGACAAAAGCCCACAACGTAAGTGGAAATGTTTGGTTAATAGCATCAACTTCTGATGTTCGAGATGCTATTTTTAATTTTTCAGTAAGCAACAAATTATCGGTTCTTGAATTGCAAAAAGTTGAGCAGAGCCTTGAAGATGTTTTTAAGTCTTTGACGGCTTAACATTCGAATATAGTGTTGCTGAATCTATCCTCTTAACAGCTGTTATATCAGCGCTCAGGTTAACCAACAAGCTCAGAGTGACACAAAAAAGCATAAATTTCACGGATAGCAATAGGGTACTAGATTCCTTTCATGGATTTTGTTAAATTCGCAGACCTTATAATTTTCATTTTAAAACAACGAGTTAATGTCTTACTTTTTTACTTCAGAATCAGTCTCGGAAGGACATCCAGATAAAGTGTCAGATCAAATTTCTGACGCGCTAATTGATAATTTTTTAGCATTTGATCCTTCATCCAAAGTTGCTTGCGAAACCTTAGTAACAACGGGGCAAGTTTTTCTTGCCGGAGAGGTTAAATCTAAAACCTATTTAGACGTACAAAAAATTGCCCGCGATACCATTACGCAAATTGGTTATACCAAAGGTGAGTATATGTTTGACGCGCATTCTTGTAGCGTTCTTTCAGCTATTCATGAGCAGTCTCCTGATATCAATCAAGGAGTAGAAAAAGCTGATCCAATGGACCAGGGAGCAGGTGACCAAGGAATGATGTTCGGCTACGCAACTAACGAGACAGAAAGCTATATGCCTTTGGCATTGGAGATTTCTCACATCATTCTTAGAGAATTATCTGCTATCCGTAAGGAAGGAAGCGAAATGACTTATTTACGTCCTGATTCAAAGTCTCAAGTGACGTTGGAATATGACGATAACGACAGACCAGTAAGAATCGAAGCGATTGTTGTTTCTACACAACACGATGATTTTGATTCAGAACAAGTAATGCTGGACAAGATTAATAGTGATGTAAAAGCTATTCTGATTCCTAGAGTTAAGGCATTGCTTTCTGGAGACAATCAAGCTCTTTTTAACGATCAAATAAAATACCACATTAATCCAACAGGAATTTTTGTAATCGGTGGACCTCACGGTGATACTGGACTTACAGGAAGAAAAATTATTGTTGATACTTATGGTGGTAAAGGTGCTCACGGTGGTGGTGCATTCTCTGGAAAAGATCCAAGTAAAGTTGACCGTTCTGCAGCATATGCGACAAGACACATTGCTAAGAATTTGGTAGCAGCAGGATTATCTGACCAAGTTTTAGTTCAGGTTTCTTATGCTATTGGCGTTGCTGAGCCAATGGGGATTTTTGTAGACACTTATGGAACGGCTAAAGTTGATTTGAGTGATGGAGAAATTGCTAGAAAAGTAGAAACCTTATTTGATATGCGTCCTTATGCAATTGAGCAACGTTTAAAATTACGTTCGCCAATGTATCTTGAATCTGCTGCTTATGGTCATATGGGAAGGATAAACGAAACAGTAACCAAACGTTTTGAAACTCCAGACGGAACCGTAAAAGAAATTGAAGTAGAATTATTTACTTGGGAAAAGTTAGATTACGTTGAAAAAGTAAAGGCTGAATTCAACTTGTAAATTAGAAATACACTAAATAGGAAAGCCGAATTGGGAAACTGATTCGGCTTTTTTATTTTAAGTGGTCATACAATAACTATCGGTTGATGCAATCTGAAAAAAGTAACTAATTACTTGTTCCATCGCCATTTTACACCAACAAAGTATGTCCGTGGCGCCATTGGTCCATATACATAGCTGGCATCTCTAAATTGTCCGCGATCAAAATCAGTTTGGTAACTATTCAAGATGTTTTTAATGCCCAAATAAGTAGTTAGTTTTTTCGACTTTTTCAGCTTGATATCATAGCTCAGCTTAATATTAATCTCCAGAAAATCTTCGGTCTTCTTAAGAACATCTTCCG
>Ga0307998_1000478_pt1 | contig 22728 bp, 22 predicted proteins | sample Davwhametageno37_FD_203147 | JGI IMG/M metagenome (GOLD analysis project Ga0307998, IMG submission 203147) | Marine microbial communities from Davis Island wharf, Antarctic Ocean - #37 | ecosystem: Environmental > Aquatic > Marine > Unclassified | place: Antarctic Ocean: Davis Island wharf... | reverse complement strand
ATATTAGTACTTCCAATAGATTTGGAACAACATCAATACGCAAAAGACTGGACCAAAAAGGTGACAGATAAATTTAACAAAATTGATGTTCTTATTAATAATGGTGGAATTAGCCAAGAAGGATTTGCGTTAAACACGAGTACTCAAGTTGAACAAAAGATAATGAACATCAATTATTTTGGAAATGTAGCACTATCAAAATCAGTTGCACCAATCATGCAACAACAAAAAAGTGGTAAAATTGCAGTAATCACAAGTATTGCTGGTAAATTCGGACAAGCAGGATTAAGCTGCTACTCTGCCTCAAAACATGCGTTGTATGGTTTTTACGATTCGTTTCGTTTAGAATTAAAAAAGGATAACGTTTATGTACTATTAGTTTCGCCAGGGTTTATAAATACCAATGTAACACTAAATGCCATTACCGGAGATGGAAATACATTTAACAAAAACAGTCCTGCACAAGAAAATGGAATGAAAACAGATGTTTTTGCCAAAAAATTTATTCGAACATTAAAATCAAACAGTAACCATAAATATATTGGTAATAAAGAATTATTGGCAATTCCTTTTAAAACCTTTTTCCCAAACATATTTTATAACCTCATCTATAAAATGAATAGTAAAAAGAAGTAATGTTTAGGATTATAAAATATATATCACTACTTATTTTAGTTGCAATCTTTTTTACAATTCCTGGATGTAAAAGAACTAAAGTTATATTCCCAGTAATGGAGATTACTGAAGTGATAGAAAACCCTACGTTTGAAACAGCATCAGAAACGATGGCTAGCTTTTTATCTGAATACCTTAGCATAAAATATAAAGACAGATCTTTTAAAAAATACATGTATGTTTCAGTAAAGTACCAACGATTATACCTTATTTCAAATGATTCTACCATCAGAAAATATTCCATATCTACTGCAAAAAAGGGGATAGGATGTGAAACGAAGAGTAATAAAACTCCTTCTGGATTACATACGATTAAAAGAAAAATTGGAGAGGATGTTCCTTTTGGTGGGATTTTAGAATCGAGAATACACACCGGAGAGATTGCTAAAGTTTTAACCGAAAAGAAAAATGCTGATAAAGATTATATAACGACTAGGATTATGTGGTTACAAGGAGAAGAACCTGGTTTAAATAAAGGCAGAAATATGGATTCGTATAACCGATACATTTATATACACGGAACTCCTGAAGAAGGATTTATTGGAGAGCCCGCTTCGCATGGTTGTGTTAGAATGAAAAATAAAGATGTTATAGAGCTGTATGATTTAGTTGATGAAGGAACTCCGATTTTAATTTTAAAGTATTAATACCCCTCTTGAGATGAGTATAATACACTTGCAACTTGTTGCTTAAAAATTGTTGAGGTATGTTTTGTAAAACGAGAAAAAGCCTCGAAGGGCCAAAACAGTCGTAAAAACAAACATCTTATGCGATAAAAAACACACAGAACAAAAAATTACACTCACAACTAAATATCTAAAACATTAAACAACAAAAACGAATCAATTGCTTTAATGAAAGAAAATAGATACAAGTGATTACCTATTTTACTACTCAATAAATCCAAAACATTACCAATTAAAAAAAAATGATTATTCTCAGAGACTTCAATTAGTAGATTCCGTAACTTGGCAAAATGGAAAATTGCTCTATATACTCTCACCATCTTTGGTATGAAGAAATTTTAAATGTTGTTACCAACCTAACATCAGAAAAGTCTATAGAAGTAATAGGCGAAAATGATGCATGGAAATCAATTACCATTTTCGGAAAAAAGAATCCTAACAAGCCTCAAAACAAAATGACACTTACATGCAAAGTAAGAGAATTTCCAAGTTTTGAACTAGGGGAACCTGTAGATAAAATAACCACTATCCTAAATGGGATGCGTAATTATTTTGGTGCAATAAGGGGGGTAGATCAACAATTATTAAAAAAACTAATCTATAAAATTTCATCCATAAACATGGAAATTAGTGTTGTGGTTGACAATGGATTTAATGCCGATTTTGAAGAAATCGTTTTAACGATAACTAAGATTTTAGAAGGCTTTATTTTCTCTAACAACAACTCTATTTTTGATGCACCAGATTCAAATAATGGAATTTTTGATGAAAATGCAGATGTCATCCTTTGTCATTCCGGCTATTCTGATGTAAAAGATTTAGAGGTATTGATAGAACATCAATACTTAGACGAGAAGGTTCTTAAAATAAAAAATTCTAATAAAATTTAAAGCCAATAAACGTATATTTGTTTTATGATTTATTTAACCCACAGAGAACGTTTTAATGCTGCCCATCGCCTATTCCGAAAAGAATGAACCGATGAGGAAAATTATACTGTTTTTGGTAAATGTTCTAACCCAAATTGGCACGGACATAATTACCAACTCTTTGTTATTATTAAAGGAGAAACAAATCCTGAAAATAGTTTTTTGATTAACTTAAACCTGCTAAGTAAAATTGTTAGAGAAAAATTTATTGATAAAATGGAACATAAAAACCTGAGCTAAGATGTAGATTTTATGAAAGATAAAATTACTTCTGCCGAAAATATTGCCATAGCAATATGGAATGAAATTGAAACTGATATAAATAAATTAGACTTAATGTTACACTGCGTTAAATTGATAGAAACAGAAAATAACTCAATAGAATATTACGAGTAAATTATTGATTATTGATTATTGATTATTGAAATGACTAAACTTGTTATTTGATAAACATATAATCCAATAAACTTATCAACTAACTTTATAAAATATTGACTTTTGACTTGTCAACTTAAAAACTAAAAGAATATGGCTGGATACGAAAAGATAGAAAAATACGATGAAGAGAAAATAGAATCTTTATCAAAGCATTATAAAAACGTTATTACCGATTTAGGTGAAGATGTAACTAGAGAAGGATTAGAAAAAACACCTGAACGTGCTGCTAAAGCAATGCAATTTTTAACACACGGGTACGAATTAAATCCTGCAGAAATTATAAAATCTGCTATGTTTACTGAGGACCATAACCAAATGGTTATTGTAAAAGATATTGAGGTATATTCTATGTGTGAGCACCATATGTTACCATTTTTTGGTAAAGCACATATTGCTTACATCCCTAACGGTAAAATTGTTGGTCTAAGTAAAATACCTCGTATTGTAGATGCTTTCGCAAGAAGAATGCAAGTACAAGAAAGATTAACAGATCAAATTAAAGATTGTTTAAACGATACATTAAGTCCGCTTGGTGTAGCTGTAGTTATTGAGGCACAACATATGTGTATGCAAATGAGAGGAATTGAAAAACAAAACTCATTTACCACTACTTCATCTTTTGTTGGTGCGTTCGAAAAAGAGAGCACCCGTAAAGAATTTATCAGTTTAATCTCAAATAAATTAAGTTAATATGGAATTTGATAACAACAGTCCTATCGATAGAGCAGATCAGCCAAAAGCTGGAACTATGGCTCAATCATTTTTAGCAAACGTGTTTACTTACATGTCAGCAGCACTAGTAATTACTGGTATTGTTGCGTATTGGTTTGGAAACGATTTATCGTTAATGTCCTTAATGTTTAAGCCTTTAGGCGGAATGAACATCTTCGGATACTTTATTTTATTTGCGCCACTGGGTTTAGTATTATTAATGTCTGCCCGAATCAATAAATTCTCATCCACTATCTTATTAGCATTGTTTATTCTATTTTCCATTTTAATGGGAATGAGTTTGAGTAGTATTTTTCTAATTTACACGGGAGCATCAATTGTTTCTACGTTTTTTATTACTGCTGCAACTTTCGGAATAATGGCTGTTTTAGGGTACACAACTAATACTGACTTAACAAAATTTGGTTCTATTTTATCAATGGGCGTTATCGGAATTATCATAGCTATGGTGGTTAACATGTTTTTACAAAGTGGAACAATGGATTATATCATTAGCGGTATTGGTGTATTAATCTTTACAGGATTAACTGCTTATGATGTTCAAAAATTAAAAAGAATTGGTGCTGGCGTTGAGTATGGAACGGAAGAAACAAATAAGTTATCTATTATGGGTGCCTTAAGTCTTTATTTAGATTTCATTAATTTATTCTTGTTTATGTTGCGTTTTACGGGTGGCAGAAAATAATCTTTGTCGGCTAAGAAGGAAGTCAATAATAAATCGGCATACCCTTTGTAAAATCCGCTTTAAAATTTTACTTTTGGTATTCTTAAAAATCAAAAAATTATACGATAAGATATGAGCGTATTAGTAAATAAAAATTCAAAAGTTATAGTTCAAGGTTTTACAGGTGGAGAAGGAACTTTCCACGCTGGACAAATGATTGAATTTGGAACAAACGTTGTTGGAGGAGTTACTCCAGGTAAAGGTGGTCAAACACATTTAGACAGACCTGTTTTTAACACTGTAGCTGATGCTGTAGCAAAAACTGGTGCTGACGTTTCAATATTATTTGTACCACCAGCATTTGCTGCGGATGCAATTTTAGAAGCTGCGGATGCAGATATTAAAGTAATTATCTGTATTACTGAAGGAATTCCTGTTAAGGATATGATTCCAGTAAAAGCTTACTTAGAAGGAAAAAAGTGTAGATTAATTGGACCTAACTGTCCAGGAGTTATGACTCCAGATGGTGCTAAGGTTGGTATTATGCCAGGATTTATTTTCAAAAAAGGAAATATTGGTATTGTATCTAAATCAGGTACTTTAACGTATGAAGCTGCTGATCAGGTTGTAAAAGCTGGTATGGGAATTTCTACTGCTATTGGTATTGGTGGTGATCCAATTATTGGAACAACTACTCAAGAAGCTATTGAATTATTCATGAACGATCCAGAAACTGCTGGAATTGTAATGATTGGAGAAATAGGTGGAAATTTAGAAGGAAATGCTGCAAACTGGATTAAAGCTAATGGAACTAAACCTGTTGTAGGATTTATTGCTGGAGAAACTGCTCCTGTAGGGAGAACAATGGGGCATGCTGGTGCTATTGTTGGTGGTGAAGAAGATACTGCTCAAGCAAAGAAAAAGATCATGAGAGATTGTGGTATTACTGTTGTCGATTCTCCTGCTAATATTGGTGAAGCAATGGCAAAATTAATGTCAGTAAACGCATAATTATAGTTATCAGTTGTTAGGATATGGTTATTAGCATAATGCTCAAATTTTAAACTTTCAACTTTATAAACTTTTAACTAAAAAGAATGAAATTACTTGAAGGAAAAGTTGCCATCATTACTGGTGCAACAAGAGGAATTGGAAAAGGTGTTGCTGAAGTTTTTGCAAAAAACGGAGCTGACATCGCTTTTACTTATGTTTCTTCTGATGAAAAAGCAAAAGCTTTAGAAGAAAACTTAGAAAGCTTTGGCGTAAAAGTTAAAGCATACAAATTTAATGTTGCAGATTACCAAGCTACGGAAGTATTTATTGCTGATGTTGTTAATGAATTTGGAAAAATTGATGCAATTGTTAATAATGTTGGAATTACACGTGATGGTTTATTAATGAGAATGTCTGAAGAGAATTGGGATGATGTAATGAACATTAACTTGAAATCTGTTTTCAACGTTAATAAATGTGCTTTAAAAACATTATTAAAACAACGTTTTGGTTCTATCATTAACATGAGTTCTGTTGTTGGTATCGAAGGTAATGGAGGTCAATCTAACTATTCTGCTTCTAAAGCTGGTGTAATCGGATTTACTAAATCTATTGCTCAAGAAATTGGTTCAAGAAACATTAGATGTAATGCAATTGCACCTGGTTTTATTGCAACTGAAATGACTGACAATTTAGATCCTGAAGTAATTAAAGGATGGATCCAAGACATTCCGATGAAACGTGCTGGAACTCCTGAAGATGTAGCAAATACTGCTTTATTCTTAGCTTCAGATTTATCAAACTATGTTAACGGTCAAGTAATCAACGTATGTGGAGGAATCCAAACTTGATTAAAAATAAATATTAGAATAAAAAAGGTGGCTTCGGTCACCTTTTTTTATTTTACAGCGATACTAAACAGTCAGCCAATTCGTTAATACTTTCTACTAAAATTCATACATTGCAACCTTATGTGCGGAATAGCTGGAATAGTAAATTACAACGCTAACTTTAAAGTTAAAGAGAGCATTATTCCTATGCTAAATGAAATTAAGCATAGAGGTCCTGATGATGAAGGCTGTGTTTTTATTTCAGCAAACACTTCCGTTCCAAGTTATGGTTCAGATACTCCATCAGAGGTCAAAAACGCTACACTTCCCTACGCTCCTAAATCAGACATGAATACTTACACGGATTCAACAAACGTAGTTTTAGGACATCGTAGACTTTCTATTTTAGATTTATCTGAACATGCACATCAACCCATGTGTAACGAAACAGAAAACTACTGGATAGTATTTAATGGTGAGATTTATAATTACCAAAAAATTAGAGCAGAATTAATTGAAAAAGGACATCAGTTCACTTCTAATTCTGATACCGAAGTTGTTTTAAAAGCTTTTATTGAATGGGGAAAAGATTGCTTAGCTAAATTTAATGGCATGTGGAGTTTTGTAATTTATGACAAAACCACAAAAAAACTATTTGGAGCAAGAGATCGTTTTGGTGTAAAGCCATTTTATTATATCAATAATAAAAGTCATTTTGCTTTTTGTAGCGAAATAAAAGGACTCTTAAAAATTGATGGCTTCAAAAAAGAAATTAATCCTGTAGCAGTTTATGATTTTTTGGTTTCGAGTAAACTAGAAATTGATGATGAAACGTTTTTCAAAAAAATTTTTGAATTAAAACCTGCTCACCTTTTTGAGTTAGATATCGAAACAGGAAAAATGTCCATAGAAAAATATTATACCCTAGCCTTCAATAAAAAATGGGAATCAATAAAACCATCAGAATTACCAAACGTAATTGCTGACATCAAAAAGAAAGTAATTAATGCCATTGACATTCGTTTGAATGCCGATGTAAAAACGGGTTCTTGCTTAAGTGGCGGAATTGACAGTTCAGCCATTGTTACTTCTATTAATCAATTATTAAAAGAAAAAGAGATTAACCCAATTGGAAAGGAACAAGAAGTATTTACGGCTTCTTATCCAAATACAGCAATTGATGAGAGCAAATGGGCTCAAACTGTGGTTGACAAGACCAAAACAAATTGGAACCAAACGTTTCCTGATGCAAAATCTATTGAAAAACAATTAACTGATTTAGTTTACGCTCAAGATATTCCTTTTGGATCTTCAACGAGTTTCTCTCAATTTAAAGTGATGGAATTAATTTATCAAAAAGGAGTTAAAGTAAGTATTGATGGACAAGGTGCTGATGAACTATTTGCTGGATATCCAAACCATTATGCTTCAAGCATCGTTAATGGTCTTAAATCGTTCTCCTTTTCATCCGTTCTAAAAAACCTAAAAGCTAAAGATGGAACCTTTTCCAATCATTCTCAGATATTAAAGCTTCCGTTGCAAAGCCTTTTTATCAACTATTTTCCTGATAGTTATTTTAGAAAGTTAAAAGCTAAACAACCAGAACTAGCCTACATTAACCCCCTATTTCTTAAAGAAAATAAAAGTAGATTAGGTTTGATAAATGATACGTTTAAAGCAAACCTTAATCACCTACTTCATTATCAATTTACCTCTTGTGGCTTAAAACAATTACTAAGAACAGCAGATAGAAGTTCGATGCATTTTTCAATAGAAACAAGAATGCCTTTTGTTGATGATAATGAATTAGTAGAAACAGTATTTAGTATCTCAGGGAAACCAAAAATTAAAGGCGGTAAAAGTAAGTTCTTATTACGTGAAGCGATGAAAGACTTATTACCTGAAGAAATTTACAACAGAACAGATAAATTAGGTTTCTCTACACCTGAAAAACAATGGTTTAAAGAGTTGAAACCTTATTTAAAATCTATATTAGCAGAGCAGAAAAGCGATGAGTTTGTAAATTGGGAAAGCCTAAACAAGAACTTTGATACAGTCTATGAACATTCTTTAAACACAAACATATCTCGTTTATGGCGATTTATTATTTTTGCCTTGTGGCGTAAAGTTTACAATATATAAATGAGTAAGAAATTGAATATATTATTTTTAGCATCTTGGTACCCTAATAAGGTAACTCCTAAAAATGGAAACTTTATTCAGAAACATGCTGAAGCTATTGCTGCACATTGTACTGTTTTTGCTTTACACATTATTGCCAGAAAACAGATTGAAGATTTTGTTATCGAAACTGAGATGAACAATAACGTTTCTGAGACCATTATTTACTACAAAAAAGTAACTTCTAAAATACCTTTTCTTCACCAACTATTAAAATTATTGGTTAGAAGAAAAGCACACAATTTAGGATATCAAGAAATTCTTAAAAAAGCAAGTGTGATTGATTTTGTACATCTTAACATTTGTTTTCCTGCTGGCCTTTTTGCCTTACATCTTAAAAATAAATATAAACTACCTTATATCATTAGTGAGAATTTTACGGTGTTATTGGATAGTGATCCTATTAATTTTACAGCGGTTGAACAGTATTTTGTAAATAAGATCAATAGAAATGCAGACATGCTTTGTCCAGTTTCTAATGACTTAAAAAAGGCATTACAAAAAATAGCTCCCAATCAGGAATATGAAATCATTCCGAATGTGGTCAATACTAAAATTTTCAAACCTACTATTTCATCAAAAAAAATTGAAAAAGTGAAACTATTACACCTTTCAAATTTAAAGGATGAACACAAAAATGTTACAGGAATAATTAATGTTATAAAAAAGCTAAGCGAAAGCAGAACAGATTTCTCTTTAACCATTGCTGGTGATGGAAATACTGAAAAGTATGAACAACAAATCGCTAAATTGAATATTCATACTGGAGTTATTTTATTTGAAGGAAAGAAGACCACAATAGAAGTTGCTGAATTAATGAGCAAACACAATGCCTTTTTACTGTTTAGTAATTACGAAAATTTACCTTGTGTAGTGGTAGAATGTTTAACAATCGGCTTACCAGTTATTGGAACTAATGTTGGCGGTGTTTCAGAAATGATTAATACTGATAATGGAATTGTAATTGAAGCTAAAGATGAAGTTGCTCTTATAGAAAGTTTAAACATTTTAATCAATAACATTAATACTTACGATAATTCCAACATAGCCAAAAAAGCTAAGGAAATATATAGTTATGAAGCTGTAGGGAGACAGTTCTTTAATATCTACAACAAAATATTGGCTGTTTGAGCAAACAGGTAAACGATATCATCTCTTTTCTTAACGATCTTAAAAATCGTAAAGGAGGGTACATTTTTACGGCTATTATCCTAAGTAAAGTATTAGGCTTTCTACTTTCAATATTTGTAATTAAAACAATTAGTACCGTTGAATACGGTCTTGTCTCTTATGCTTACAACATCATTAGTTTTATTGCTCCTTTTGCAGGTTTTGGAATTTTCCAGAGCTTAGGAAGATACGGTCCCCTCTTAGGGTCTCAACAAAAAAAACGACAACTCTTTAAGTATGTTTTTAAGAAAGGAGTTCTTGCTTCTGTTATATTAACTGGAATTGTATTGGCATTTTCAGGAGAGTTATCCAGTTCTTTACCTGAGAGTCACGATCACTTAATGTTAATTAGTCTTTTAATTATTTCATTGTTCATTTTTGAAGTAGTTAAAATATACTTTCGTATTCATCACATCAACAAACTCTTTGCATACTTAGAGATAAGTAACAGTATTGTACTTATCATTAGTGGTGTAATTCTTACCTACTTTTATGGTGGTTACGGATACCTTATCTCACTCATTATTAGTCCATTATTAATAGCTATCTATATTTTAATTAGATATGGAATCCTCAATAAAATTGAAAATAATGATTACTCAAAGGCCTATAAAAAATCTTTATGGTCGTATGGTTTTTTTACCAGTTTAGGCGGTTTAACTTCTCAACTAATTTTTTCAATTGACATTTTAACCATAGGTTATTTAATTCATGATCCTAAAGAAATAGCTTACTATAAAGCAGCTAGTTTAGTACCCTTTGCATTACTTTTTATTCCTGCAGGTGTAATGAAAACAGACTTGGTTAAACTGACACAGAACTATAAAAACAAAGCATATCTTAAAAAATATGTAGCTAATTACATAAAAATATTCACATTAATTTCAATTGTACTAGCTAGTTTACTTACTTTATTCTCTGAACAATTAATGTCCTTATTTGGCTCAGAATATGTTCAGGCTGCTAATTTAATTCCTGTTTTCGGATTCGGTATTATTGGAGCTTTTGTTTTTAGAGGTTTGTTTGGTAATCTTTTAGATGCTATTGGATGGGCAAAAACTAGTGCATCAATATCTATATCCATATTGGCGATAGATGTTGTTTTAAACTATTTCTTAATTGAAAAGTATGGAATAATTGGAGCTGCTTATTCAACAAGCTTATTACTTTGGATTGCAGGAATAGTGGCTTATGTTGCTTTTAGAAAACATCTAAGTCAGTTATAGATAATTATTTTAACTGCGTAACATCCTCTACACCTATCGTTCTATCAACAGTAAAGCCTTCAGCATAATCGGCACTAATATCTCTAGCAAAATTAGCCATACGAGCCTTTATAAAATCCATAAACTTTTTACTCGAAATTGGTGTTTCTAGCAGTTCTGATGCTGGATTATAAAATTGTGAACTAAATGCCATAATCGCTTCAATCTTTTGATTTACAAAACTTGATACATCAACAACAAAATCAGGTTTTAAATATTTATCTTGAATGTAATGGTAAACAGCTTTTGGTCTCCACATCGCTTGACTAGTTCCATCTAACTCTGTTTCTATTCTAACTAATCCAGAATAAAAACACGCTTCAGAAACCATTTCTGAGGCTCTACCATGATCTGGATGTCTATCCTTTGGAGCATTACACAACACCACATCTGGTTGGTATTTTCTTAAAATTTTAATTATTTCAATTTGATTTTCTTTTGTATTTCTAAAAAATCCATCAGAAAAACCTAAATTTTCTCGAGCAGAAATCCCTAATATTTTTGCAGAATTTTCGGCCTCTACTAATCTTAATTCTCCACTTCCTCTGGTTCCCAGCTCTCCATGTGTTAAATCTAAAACACCCACTTTTTTACCTGCAGCTATGTGTTTTAAAATTGTACCTCCACAACCTAATTCTATATCATCTGGATGAACTCCTATGGCTAAAATATCTAATTTCATAATTCAAAAGTAAATGAAATATAAAATTAACTATAATATTTTCTAGTTTAATGTAACCAAACAATCTTATTCTCCGTAAACCACAGTAAGTTTTTGAGTAAAAGACATCTTTTTTAATTAAATCACCCTTTTACAACATAATTATTTTATAAACTTTATTTACTATTTCTATGATTAATCAATATGATTATTATTGTCCTAAGTGCAAGGAAAAATTAAATGAGAATAATAAAGTAATTCTCAATATATATAAAGTTAACAAATCAAATACTAAAATATTTTTAGACCCTAAACCACACTCTTACAATTTAACCTGCGAACCTGAAATAGATTTTCAGAAAAATGAAGTAGTTGATTTTTTATGTCCTCATTGTAATGAAAACCTAAAGTCCGTAGAATATGACAAATTTGTTAAAATCACATTAAAAGTGACAGACGGTGTGTTTTTTGACATTTTCTTTTCTAGAGTTTATGGCGACCATAGAACTTATGTTGGAATAGAAGATTTTAAAGAAGAATATGGAGCTAAAATAACTACTAAAGAATAGCCTTTACTATTCTATCTTTCCCATTTATATCTTTAAGAATACAAACGTTTTTAAATCCTTTATCAATTACGAGTTTTTTGGTAGCTTGCCCATAATTCTCGTTTATTTCGAAATAAAGCTTTCCATCTGTCTTTAAATTTTTCAAAGCGAACACTGCTATTGTTTCATAGAAAATTAAAGGTTCTTCATTATCAACAAACAGGGCTAAATCTGGTTCAAATTCCAATACATTTTGATGCATTAAACTTCTTTCTTTTTCAGGGATATAAGGAGGATTGCTTACAATTATATTGTATTTTTTAGCTAATTTTTGGTTTTTCCAATCCAAAATATTCACCTGATTAAACGTTACATTTAAGTTGTTATGTTTGGCATTTTCTACTGCAATTTTTAATGCTTCTTCAGAAATATCAAAGGCTGTAACATTAGCCTCTTCCATTTCACTTTTTAACGCAATAGCGATACAACCCGTTCCTGTACCAATATCAAGTATATTACAATCCTCAACATCGTTATTTTCGTTTACAATTAACTGAATCAATTCTTCAGTTTCTGGTCGTGGAATTAGTGTATGCTCATTAACTTTAAAATCCAAGCCATAAAATTCCCATTCACCTATAATTTGAGCTAAAGGTTTGTTTGTTTTTAACACTGCGATTAGTTCAATAATCTTCTTTGTATTTTCTTCTGAAACAATATCATCTTGGTTGAATACTAAATCGGTTCTGCTCCATCCAAAAAAATGAAAAAAAGCAATTTGACGAATTTGAATTAATTCAGCTTCATCATAAGTATCTTGTAATTCTTTCTTAAAGTAATCACAAGCAGATTTTAAGGTGGTGATGATCAAATTCATTGTTTTCAAAATTATTCATTTAATATGATAATTCTGAAATGAATTAAATAATTTCATTATTTAAAAGCTTGTTTTGATAGCAGCTCAGCCAAAGATCTATTAAAGAATTATAAAAATTCTATTACATATTATAACAAAAAATATTCAGTTAAATCGGACAAAAAACCGCATTTAAAATTATTGAGAAATAACTTTTGTTATAGATGTTAATTCTATTTACTATATTTGATTTTTTAAAAATTATAAATTATTACAATGAAAAAAGGAACAGTAAAATTTTTCAACGGAACAAAAGGATTTGGATTTGTTGTTGATGCAGAAGACGGAACAGAATATTTTGTACACGTTAGTGGTTTAATTGATGAAATTAACGAAGGTGACGAAGTTGAATTCGAATTACAAGATGGAAGAAAAGGATTAAATGCTGTAAACGTAAAAGTAATTTAAGGTATATCCCACCATTACAAAAAAGCCTTCCGAATTTACTTCGGAAGGCTTTTTTATTACACTAAATTAAGCGTTTAAGATATAGTTATTCAGTTTAGAAATACTACTCGAAAAAGTAAACTTACTGTTTACCATAAAATAGTTCTCCCTATCTACAGTTCTGTTGTATGCTACTTTTGCAAATTCTAACTTAGCATTCTCAAATGTAAATTTGTCTAAAATTATTGACACTTGATTTACACTCATTTTATTTGAATAAATTGCTTGTTTCGCTATTTCCAATCGATCAACATCAAAATGTTCTTGACCTAATATTCTAACTAATTGGTTAAAACTATTTTCGCTCATTAGACTTGTTCCATTATGGTTTCCGCATCCATTGTTTCCAAAATCACTTTCGCCATAGTATCCTCCATTATTATTTAATAAGCTACAACCTGAACCCCAATCATCATTATCTGATCCGTAATTATTTATAGGATTACTTCCCTGTCTGTAACTATGATTTACATTATGAGTTACATGACCGTTATTTCGGTTTCTTTTTTTTAAAAATTTAAAACTCAATCGGTTTTTTCCTTCAATTTTAACAAAAACCTTTCTTTTTGATGGAACATTTATCTTTCCTTTATAAATTGTTTGTACAAAAAAACCGTTCCCATGTCTATTAAGCTGTTTCTTAATTATTTCAACATAATGTCGTCCTGGTCTAATATTTTTTAAATTAAAACTTCTAGCTCTTTTAGAAACTTTATGATCTAGTTTGATGGTGAAATTAGAATTATCCCACATCTTAATATTCAAATCTGAATTGTTTGAAGCTTCATTAGAATGATGGTGAGCAAATAAAAAAACACTTCCTAGTGATAAAATGAATGTAAATAATAAATTCTTCATAATAAGCCCTCCTTATAATTTGATTAAACATACCAGCACTTATTCAAAACCTATGCCAAAACTACAATCCATATATAAAACAACCTGAAGAGCAGGTTACAACTCTTAAAAATTAGTTAGCTTTGTTACTATGCAAGCAATAGTTTATTACATATCGCTCCCTTTTATATACCTTATTTCGATTTTACCCTTTTGGGTGCTTTACCCCATTTCCGATTTATTGTACTTCTTTATGTATATAGTTCTAGACTATCGTAAAAATATAGTGGTACAAAACCTAAGAAACTCTTTTCCAGAAAAAACAGATAAAGAAATTGCACGAATGACAAGGCAGTTTTATGTTTTTTTTTGTGATTGGACTATTGAAACCATAAAATCAATAACCATTAGCAGAGCAGCAGCAATAAAACGATGCCACTTTACGAATACTGAAATAATTGATACGTATTATAAAGCCAATAAGAAACTCATTTTTGTAATGGGTCACATGGGAAGTTTTGAACTTGGTGGTGCAGCAATGTCTACGCACATGAATTATCAACTATACATCATTTTCAAACCCTTATCTAATAAGTATTTTGATCGCTTAATAAAACATAAAAGAATTCGTTTTAACAATAAAGTAATTGCAATGAATGATACTTTTAGAACTATGATTAAACTAAAAGACACTAAAAAATTAAACGCAACCCTTTTTATTGCTGATCAAACACCACAAAAAAATAACGCTTACTGGACTACCTTTTTAAATCAAGAAACACCAATTTTTTGGGGTACAGAAATTATAGCAAAAAAACTCAACTACCCTGTTATTTACCTTAGTATAAAACAACCCAAGCGAGGTTACTATGAAATAACACCAGAGTTATTGTGTGATAAACCATCACAAACTAAAACAGGAGAGATTTCTGAAATGCATACCAAACGATTAGAGCAGGACATTAAAGAACAACCAGAAATTTGGTTATGGTCTCATAGACGGTGGAAACATAAAAAGCCTTAATCAAGCACAATTCAAAGTCTCAGTTGTTACAGAAGCTGCTTTGTTTAGAGGGGGTGATGTGTCATCTTGAGAGCTTTGGAGGAAGCTTTGGAGGAGAGTTTTCTGCAGCACCAAAAATTAGAATAATAGGGCAGTTAGGTTATGTGTTTTTATTACCAGAAGAAAGTTATTCAGGTTCATATATGATGGCTTTACATTGAGGAGTGAAAATTTATTTAAAATTCAATAAAAAAAGAGTTTATTTTCAAGGTTTGTTGGAAGCATATAATTATTATAAAATCAAAAAGTGTAACCGATTTACATTTTTCTTCAAAAGATCAGAATTCTACAATTGCAAGATATAGCGAAAGCTTTGGCTTAGGTTATTTAGCTAATGAGAAAATAGATGTTGTTTTCCTTTGGAATTCTATATCAAACGAAATAGGTTCAAGTGGTTATGTCGCATTCAGGTTAGCCTATACTTTTCAATAACTTTTGCTAAAAAGGATTAACTGTACTTAGTGTTTTTATTCAAAAAAACAGTTTATAGCAGTCTTTCTAAATCCTCTACTTTTAAATTATTACCTTCTAAAGTAAAGTTACATTCCTTATAAAACATCTCTCTTTCGAATAATTTATTTGTGATAAACTCGTTTAATTCAATCTCGTCTAAAGCCTTAATTAAAGGTCTTTTTACTTTCGCATTAATTAAACGAGAAGCTAAAATTCCAGCATTATATTTTAAATATATGGAAACTCCAGATGTATTAATTAATTCCATATTCTCATAAAAACAAGGAGTACCACCCCCTACTGACAATACAAAAGGTTCTTCTTTAGCTAAAATAATTTTAAGGGCTTCAGATTCTATCTCTCTAAAGTAATCCTCTCCCTTCTGCTCAAATATTTGAGGGATAATAAGATGCTCTTTCTCTTCAATTTCTTGATCTAAATCATAAAACATACGATTGAGTTTCTTCGCTAGTTTTTTAGCCAAAGTGGTTTTACCACTTCCCATAAAACCAATTAAAATTATTTTATTGTAATTCATCAATATAGAAAATAGACACTCCGACAAGCTCAGTGTGACAGGGTAATAAAAAAGAATGAGAGAAATCAATCATCATTATTCAATATTCATTTTATAGGACTGTTTGGTTCTTTCGCCATATGGTTAAACACTTGTTTTTCTACAAAACCAGGAAACCACTTACTTAAAAACACGACTAATTTGCCTTGTACAGTTAAAACGAGTGTTCTTTTTCTTTTCTCTATCCCTTTAACAATATATTGAGCAACCTCTTCTGAGGTCATCATTTTTTGCTCATCTCTTGGCGATTCACCTTGAACAGAACCATCTGAAGACAGAGCTGTATTTCTAATGTTGGATGCTGTAAAACCAGGACAAGCAATCATTACATGTAAATTATTTCTTAAATTTTCGGTACGTAATGCTTCCAAAAATCCTTGCATCGCAAATTTAGAGGCAGAATAACCTGTTCGAGCAGGTAATCCCACATAACCAGCAATTGAAGAAACACCTACCACTGAACCTTTATTGTTTAGGATGTGAGGCAATGCATATTTAGTGCAATAAACGGTACCAAAAAAATTGATGGCCATTATTTTCTCCATCACATCTAACTCCATATCATTAAAAACAGCTCGCATAGAAATTCCAGCATTATTAATCAAAATATCAATACCATCAAACTTAGAAATTGTTTGCTCCGTAAGATTCTTACACTCCTCCTGAATGGATACATCACATTTAACAGAAAGAACTTCAGCTCCTATTTTTATAATTTTTTCTTCTACTTCTTTTAGCTTCTCCATATTACGTGCAGCAAGAACAACTTTTGCTCCTTTATTTGCAAACGCAATTGCACAAGCCTCTCCTATTCCTGATGATGCCCCTGTAACTATAACTACTTTATCTTTCATTTAATCTTACCTTTCTTAATATAATGCGCAACTTAGCAAACAAAGATAGGTAAATGGATATTATAGAAGTAACTGACAAGAAAACAATAAAAGATTTTTTAAATCTTCCTTATGCTATCTATAAAACAGATAAAAACTGGATACCTCATTTAAAACAAGATATTGAAAAGATTTTTGATCCTTCACAAAATAAAGCTCATGAAAATGGCAAAGTAATTAGATGGGTTTTAAAGGATGGAAATGTAACAATAGGAAGAGTTGCAGCCTTTATTAATTATGAAAAACCAAACAACGGAGGACTCGGTTTTTTTGAATGTATTGACGATCAAGAAGCAGCAAACAAATTATTTAATACCGCTAAAGACTGGTTAGCAAAAAATGGGGCAGCGTTTATGGACGGTTCAATTAATTTTGGTGAGAAGAATATGTTTTGGGGAATTTTAACTGAAAATTTCACCGATCCTAATAGTTACTCGATGAACTATAACCCTTCTTATTATAACGATTTATTCAAATCCTTTGGTTTTGAAGTCTATTATAATCAATTGATGTATAAAAGATATTTAGACACTCCCGTTAGAGAAGTGTTTCTCAGAAAATACAATCGAATTATTGAGGATTCCAATTATACTATTGAAAATGCGAAAGGATTAAGCCTAAATGAAATTGCTGATAATTTTAGAAAAGTATATAATGGTGCTTGGGGTGAGCATGATGATTTTAAAGAAATACCGGAGAAAACAGCTCATAAAATTATGCACTCCCTTAAACCTGTTTATGATCCTGAAATAATGGTGTTTGTTTATTATAAAAAGGCCCCAATTGCCTTTTACATTAATATTCCTGAGTTAAATGAAATATTTAAATATGTTAATGGGAATTTAAATTGGCTTGGAAAAATAAAATTTCTTTACCATAAATGGAAAAAGACTCCAAAAACAATGGTTGGAATTGTATTTGGAGTAGATAAAAAGTTTCAAGGAAAAGGAGTTGAAGGAGCAATGATTAAGTGGAGTCAGTTAAATATTGCCCAAAAAACGCAGTTTGAAAGGACCGTTTTGACTTGGATTGGTGATTTTAACCCCAAAATGTTAAAGGTTTGTGACAATTTAGGAGCTACCGTGTATCGAAAATACGCAACATATCGGTTTTTATTTGATCGTAAAAAGCCCTTTACTCGTTGTCCTTTAATCGATTAAAAAAAACTGAAAAAAAACTGAAAAAAAGTTTTTAGTATTTGAAAAACACTACTATATTTGCAATCTTTAAAAGGAAGATCTGGTAGCTCAGCTGGTAGAGCATCTCCCTTTTAAGGAGAGGGTCCTGGGTTCGAACCCCAGCCAGATCACAAAAAATCATCAGTTATTTAACTGATGATTTTTTTTTATTAAAAAGTTCTTGGTATTTGAAAAATACCATTATATTTGCAATCTTTAAACGGAAGATCTGGTAGCTCAGCTGGTAGAGCATCTCCCTTTTAAGGAGAGGGTCCTGGGTTCGAACCCCAGCCAGATCACACACAAAAGAGCATTTCATTCATTATGAGATGCTCTTTTTTTTCAACAGGTCTTGTTCTTTGTTAGTGTAATATTATTAGAAATGAAAATTGTATTTTAGCGATTAATTACTCGGGTGGCGGAATTGGTAGACGTGCACGCTTGAGGGGCGTGTGTCGAAAGACGTGTGGGTTCGAGTCCCATTCCGAGTACATAAAAGCTTTGACTTATGTCGAGCTTTGTTTAAACCCTAACAATAATAACCCTTCTAAAAATTGAACTTTCAAAGCTTAAAGTGAGGCGATAGTCTAAAATAATTCATAACTTAAAAGGTATTCATCAAACATCCTATTGAACAAAAACTAATTTCATTATCAATTACAGATACATTGATAATTATATTGTCCTTATGTTTGATTAATGAGTAATATGTTTTATTTTATAACATAATTGTATATCAATAAAACCGATGGCAGTTGCCCATTGATTGAAAATTGTGCTATTCTTAACATTTGATTAAATAATTATTTTACACTAATTTAATAAAATATTGTTACAATTTTGGTTTTTATGAGTCTATTACATATTTTGAAAGTGTTACCATATTTATTTAATAACCCTATTTTCCCAAATAAGCTGATTTAGGTCATAAATATTTTTACTATTTCCAACGGTATTTAAAATTTCTTCTTCACTGCAGAAATCAGAAAAGCTGCCCGATGGATTTTTTATCTTCCCATTTTTACAGCTTACTTCCCACAACATTCTAGAATTTGGGAAACTGGGAATGAAATCTTCTGATCCCCCATATATTTTTTTGTATTCTTCATCGTGATAATCTGCATCGTTTTTAATGAAATTTTCAAAACTATCTGAACTCTTAATGGTAATTAATCCTGTAAAGTTTTGAGTAGTATTGTTCATAGCATTACTTACTCTTGTTGGACATTCTTGGTTATCATGCCACCTTATATAATAATTGTCTGGCCAATGCCCCATTATAAAATGCTTATCAAACCTTCTGCCAAGAACTATTCTTTTTTCCATATCTAAAGTGATGCTGTAGTTATATTTTTTAGCTCTTTCTTTGTATTCCAAAATGACATACAAAAACCTTCCACATTTTAAATTGTAGTCTTTTAATATATTTTCTGAAATTTTTATTTTTGGGGTAAGTATATCCAAAAAATTTAAAAGTTTAGTTTTAACCATTTCACTTTTATGACCAAAGACATCTAATTTTTCAAGAAAATTAAGTTCATTCAAATCCAACTCCCATAAATTTTCGTATTGTTTGGAAACAAACCTTTTTTGACTTTTATCTACTGCCAACTCCAATACAGAAAGAGTATTGTCAACATCTCCTTTTTCCTGGTAATAGTCTGAAAAATCAACCAAATTAGCTTCATTGGTAATTTTTATAGCGAAATCTAGAAGCTTTTTAACTTCGTTTTTGTCAGTTAAGTTATTTATAAATGCCAAAAAATCATCCATTGTACATTCTTCTGGGGTTTCATAAGCTTCTGAATGCATGGTTTTAATAGCAACACAAAACTGCTGCCCTTTAGTTATTAAAACATCAATAACACTTTTATCATTTGAATTTTCTTTCACCAAATTAATAAGTGAAACTACTGCCGCTAAATCAATACAATTTTCTACAGCAATTTTTACTACATTTTTAGTGTATTCGTTATCATTTAAATAATTTTTATCTGAAACTGATACGATTAATGTCTCTAAATCATACATATCATCACCAGCTTTTTCCAAAGCTTTGTCATATAATTTTTTTGCATAATTATTTTTAAAATTTGCTGTTGAGCATGATAACTCTGCAAGTTCTCGATAGCCATTAAAATCGTTAACTTTCTTTTCAGCTTTTTTTAGCAAATCTTCTGCGGATTCAATTTCATTAATTGATATAAGTTTTGAAATCCATTCACGCATATCTTTTCCATAATCTTCTTTTTTGAACTGCTCTAAACATATTTTTTTGAGCCAAATAGTAGCTCCTGCTTCAAAAAGTTTTTCGGAAAAACTTAGAAAATCCCAATGGCTATTACAGGCTGATTCTTCTTTTTTAAAAGTAGTGATTTGGCTTTTGGAGAGCCCACTGTAAATGTCTTGTTCTTCCATATTATTAAATTTTAATTAGTAAAGATTTTAAATGTTCATAAATCATGACCATAGCCAAGGTATCTAGCTCCACTTAGTCAACTATCGAATCATTTTTAATAAAATTCGTTTTTCTTCAAATTGATTATCAGTTAATATGAATTCCTTTGCAATACTTTGCCCTGCAAGACTAAAACCTGATGATTCAAAAACGTGGAGAGTATCTTTGTCTACTTCAAAAAAATAAATACTAATACTAAAAGAAGAATCGATTATGGTTTCCCAATTTTTTAAATTAGGTCTTCTTCTTGGCTTTTCAGGATTACGCCTATTAGGCATAAATTTCCAATCGAAAAGACCAATCTTAGTGATCCTTTGCATATCATCAGCTTTGTACTGTTTTAACCAAAGCTTCATAACTGGCGTTATAAATTCTGGATATGGGAAATTATCTTGCATTACACTAAAGATTTTAGATGTTCATATATCATAACCATAGCCAAAGTATCTAGCTCGCAATAGCGTTTTAATGCATCTGATATGTCTTCTCTTTCCTTTACACTCATATCCGTATACTGTATCTTACCATAGGCTGTAAGAGCAGCTCCTCCATCATCGATGTTCTCCATATCAGATAATCTGGTCTCAATCTCGTCTTGATTTATATTGTCATACACTGGAGGTAAGTTTTTGTAAGGATCTACAATTTCACCGTTCTTTACAGTTAACCAAATATGATCTGAAGGAATATTTTTACTGGTAACTTGAATTTCATTAATTGGCCGACTGTATTTTTCTTGAACAAACTGGCTAGACTTTAAAACGGCAGGCAGCACTTTTTTAATGGAATTTGAACCAAAAGTATGAGGATTGTAGTAGTACTTAACAACTACCTTACAAAGGTCTACCATATCTCGTGTACCCTGATTTTGTTTTCTATTTTGTACTATCCAAGTGTCTGGATTTTTCTTTGTATGATGGCTAATGGATTCTATAAATGAAATAAGTGATTCTTTGTTAGGGGCATCACTCGCTTTTAATTGCGCTCTAATGGCATTGAGTATTGTGTTTTCATGCGTAGCAAATTTAAAAATAGTTCCTTCATCCTTTGATAATGCTTTTTGCAATTGTTCAATGAATTCAAAATTTGGAAACTCACCTGCGGTTGAGTTAATATATTGGTTGGCATGTTCTATACGACCATCTTTGTAATAAATATGATGTGAAAACTGAAAAGCTATTTGCTCATAAGGTTTACGACCCGTATGGAACGGTAGTGGCACTGTAGAGGTTTCGAAATCTATAAAATGAAGTGGGTATACCCAAGTATCCATTTCTTGTTTTAAACCTTCTATATCAACAAACTCAGTAAAGTCATCATTACGTTCTTTTTCAATTTGCAACCATTGCCGCTCTGTACGGCTAAGTTTTCCGGCCGCCTCTTTGTATTTAATATCTTCTGGGCTTAGCTGTGATTTAAACAACAATCCTTGCTGCATTAATTTTGGATCTTTTAAATCCCAAACATTAAAAATAGTGGATTTTTTAAAATCCTGGTCGGTCCAGTGGTATTGGGTTTTAAAACAATGCTCAAATCCAGATTGTTTTATCTTACCATCCTCGCTATCATCTTTTTTAAATTCACATTTTTTACAGGCCGAAAATTGAGCAGGCCAGTTTGGATAATAATTTTTTATTCTAATATCTGACAATAATTTAACCGCCTCATGAAAGTTTAAATTATCGTAATAGGTATGGTATCCATTATGAATTTTCAAAACAACTTCAGATAAGTTTTCTTGGTGTAATATATTTTCACCTAATTGACTAACCTGCTTAAATGTTTTTTTTACTCCAGTTTTGCTATTAGGGTCTTTTTTGATTCTAAAAAACTGATTTAATCCATCTACAGTTGCAGATTTTGTTTTATCAACTAGACATAAATAAGGAGTAATTGTATAAGTAGGTAAACAACGTTGTGTGACATAGGTTTGAAAAGCCAAATCAAAAAGATAGGGTTTCCAACTGCTTACTAGTTTTTTTGATTTTCCTACAAAATTATAAGACTGGTTTGGGTCAAGAGATTTTGCCTTAACTTCTATGAGCTGAATATGAGTTCCTTTTTTAACAAGAACATCTGTTCTTATAAATAAATCATCAAAATTAAAAGCGGCTTCATAAATAACTACATTTTC
>Ga0307998_1000475_pt1 | contig 22768 bp, 21 predicted proteins | sample Davwhametageno37_FD_203147 | JGI IMG/M metagenome (GOLD analysis project Ga0307998, IMG submission 203147) | Marine microbial communities from Davis Island wharf, Antarctic Ocean - #37 | ecosystem: Environmental > Aquatic > Marine > Unclassified | place: Antarctic Ocean: Davis Island wharf... | reverse complement strand
GAAGCTGGCATTGAGACAATAAAAATTGTCAAACAATAACGGTTTTTCGACTGTAATAATTCAATTCTCTAAACCTAAAGGCCACTCTTAGTGTCTATTTTTGTGAAATCCTATGTGGAAGACAGAAAAGAATAGACCTTACTTAATTACAGGTCCTTGCAGCGCAGAAAGTGAAGACCAGCTGAATACTATTGCCGATCAATTGGTTGAAGGTCAATTAGTGGACATGCTCCGTGCAGGTGTGTGGAAGCCTAGAACTAGACCCGGATCTTTTGAGGGTTTAGGGGCAAAAGCCCTTCCTTGGTTAAGTGCAATTTCTTCTAGATTAAATCTTCCAGTTTGTATTGAAGTAGCGAATTCTTCTCATGTTGAGCTAGCATTGAAAAACAACATATCCAATTTTTGGATAGGGGCAAGAACAACTGTAAACCCATTTTATGTGCAAGAAATCGCCGATGCACTTAAAGGTACAAATGCTTCAGTGTTAGTTAAGAATCCAATTCACCCCGATATAGAATTATGGACAGGAGCAGTTGAGCGATTTCAACAATCTTGTGGTGAAACAGTAGGAGCAATTCATCGAGGATTTTCCTCCTTTCAATCATCGAAATATCGCAATATTCCTAGATGGGAAATTCCCATTGAATTAAAAAGACGTTTTCCGGAATTATTTATCATGTGTGATGCTAGTCATATTGCAGGAAATAGAAATTTGATTGCAGAGGTGGCCCAAAAGTCTCTTGATTTGGGTGTTACAGGTTTAATGATAGAAACTCACCCAAATCCTGATGAAGCATTAAGTGATGCTAAGCAACAAATTACTTCGCAGGAGCTTGAAACGATTATAACGCAATTGGTTTTAAAATCTAGTTCCGTTGGAAGCCAGGTATTTCTGGACCAGTTGGAAGAACTAAGAGCCCAGATAGATAAAATTGATGAAGATATTTTACAAGCAATTTCTTCCAGACTAGAACTAACCAAAGAAATTGGATCGTATAAAAAGGACAATAACGTAACCGTTTTTCAATTGGAAAGATGGAACGAAATTCTTGAAACCCGATCATTAACGGGTGATAGATTAAACCTTCGAAAAGAGTTTATTCATAAATTGTACGAAACGATTCATTCAGAATCTATTCGAATCCAAACACAAGTAGTAGAGAGTGATTTAGCGAGCTAAGCTCATAATCATTTTGTACAAATCAGTTTCTAAATATCCTTCAGAGATAGTTGCAGTAAGACCATGCTTTTCAATTGCACCAGCAGTTTTGTCGCCCATGGCTAAGCAAATTGTATCGGGTCTAATTTCGTGATTTTGAATATAAGAATCCACATTACTTGGGCTTGTAAACAATATCAAATCAAAATCTGTTGGAGCAACCCAATTGTTGGGAAGCGTATTGTAAAACTCAACTTCAGTAACTTGCTTTTTTTTATCTGCCTTTTTCAGAGTTCCAAGTGTATGACTTCCACAAGGAATAAGCACTTTGTCTACGTTAGCAACAATTGAAAGAAAGTCTAAGCTAATCTCTTCGGTTTTAAGGCTGCTAGAACCAGTATAGTCAACACGATTAGTCCACTTTTTAACTTCTTTCGAAGTTCCTGTGCTCAATCCAGCAAATTTGTAATCGTCTAGATTTAGTTCAGTGTAGGTCTGAAAAAACAATTTTGCGCTTTTCGGAGAATTGAAAAATATCCAATCTGTTTTCGGCATACTAGGAATTGGCTCGCTTGCCTCTAACATAATTTGCGATGATGCCACTACATCAAAGCCCTCAGCTAATAAACTTCTTACTAGCCATCCACATTCAATTGGTTCTCTTGTTATAAGTATACTCTTCATGGCGGCTAAATTAAATGATTCAAAACTCTTTGCACTAGTTTATCGGAGTTTGTATCAAAAAAATGAGATTGAATCGGTGAATCCTTAACAGTTTTTGCGAAAGAGACCCATACATTGAACCCATTTGAGTCTTTTTCAGCATAAGCTCCGAGCGGAAGTTGGCACCCACCATTGCATCCTTTCAAAATATTTCTTTCAATCGAAATTGTTTGTTCAACTTCAGAATGATTCATTTTCTCTAAAATATTTTTGAGATTAAGGTCATTTTCTCTAATCTGAAGAGCAAGAACCCCTTGGGCAGGAGCTGGAATAAATTCTTTTATGTCCATTTCCACCATTTCCAGGTCTGAAACATCAAGTTTTAATCTTGAAACCCCGGCATGGGCAAGTACAATGGCATCGAAATCTCCGTTACGCAACTTTTGAATGCGAGTAGGGACATTTCCACGTATATCTTTAATTGATAAATCCGGTCTAAAATGCCTTAGCTGTACACTTCGTCTTGCGGAGCTGGTTCCTACTATGGCACTTTGAGTTAGAAGAAACTTCTTATTTGGATCAACTCGCTGTTTCCTTATCAAGAGCACATCAGCAGGGTTTGCGCGGTGAGAAACAGCTCCAATAGCGAGGCCTTCAGGTTGAGTGGTTTCTAAATCTTTGTGCGAGTGAACGGCTAAATCAATGGATTTATTTAAAAGTTGATCTTCAATTTCTTTAGTAAAAAATCCTTTGCCTTCAATTTTGTCAAAACTCAAATGCTGAATAGCATCTCCTTTGGTAGTTATGATGGTTATTGAAACTTCATAACCCATCTTCTCTAATTCGTCTTTTACAAAGTTGGCTTGCCACAACGCTAAGTCACTACCTCTTGAACCAATTCTAATTAATGCCATTAATGAAAAATTATCGAACGTTTTCTTTAAGAAGAATTTCTTTGGCCAAAAGCATAGGAGTACTCATGTATTTTTTTTCCATGTAATGCATCACTTTATCCAGTACCTCCTTTGAAGTACTGTCCATTTCTTCTAAATCCTTGGCAAAAACCTCTTCAATCGCTTTGCGTTTAATTTCCTTTACCTGTTCAGGAACTTTGCGCATCGCTATTTCTACCTGACGAATTTTATAGAGATCAGTAAATTTAGTCACTTGCGCAGCTATAATTTCTTCACACTGAGAAAGATGTCCTAGCCTCTTTTCCATGTTTTTTGCAGCAAGATCCCTTAATCCGTCTACTGAAATGTATTGAATTGGATAACGGTTTCTTGCTTTTTCAGAAATATCATTTGGTATTGCTAAATCTACTGCAACGGTAGGTTCTTCAATATTGATTTTAATCTTTTCGTAGATGGAATGGTCAATAATGTGGCTATCAGATCCTGTACAGGTGATTAGAACGTTAAACTCAATTTTGTTGGCGCCCAATTCTTTAAGGTCGAAAGCCTTACCACCACAAATTGCTGCTAAGTCTTGTGCCTTTGATAGTGTTCGATTAAAGATAGTAAAATCGGTTGCACCGTGTTTCTTCATTTTTTTAATAAAAGCGGCATTCGTTTTTCCAGCACCAATAACTAGAATTTTGCTCTTCTTAAGGTTTGCTAACGCTTCTAGTTTTTTATAAGCAAGGTTAACAACTGAAACAGGATTATTTGCAATCTCAGTTTCGGTATAAATCAGTTTTCCAGTTTCTACGGTCTTCTTCATCAAGATTCGCATAAAATCTCCGTTGAGATTGTAAGACTTACAAAGATTGTAAGCATTGCGCATTTGCCCTAAAATCTCTCTCTCTCCTATAACTAAAGAATCTAATGAGCTTGAAACCCTAAACCAATGAAGGACAGCCTCCATGTTCGAAAAAGTATTCGCATTATCAACGGCAAAATCCAATTTTTCATAATCCAATTTAGGATATAAGCATTGGAAAATTTTAGTCAAAAAATCTCTAGAAAGTTTTTTGTTTGATCGAATTAATAGCTCAACACGGTTACACGTGGTAAGAAAAACAACCTCATCAATGCCCAAAGATTTTAACGGCGTAAGTCTGGAGCGTTGAAATTCCTCTGAGATATGGAACTCTCCCAGCTTGTCAACACCGACGTTCTGGTGCGTTAAGGCTATAGCATGTAATAATTCCAAATTAGACTTATAAGAGTATTGTGCTTTGCAAAAATGCTTCTTGTAGGGAAGTTTTTGTCACAGTTTTGTCACGGCCATATATGTTGTTTAATGCAGTATTCATGAAGTTTATGTAACCATTCCAACCTAAAAATTGAAGATTCAAGAATAAGATTCACTATATTCGTTGATTGAATTAACATTTGCCGTAAAAATTAGGCTTAACTAAAAAGAAAAAATTTCAATTATGAAAAAAGTAATGTTTTTAATGCTTGCTGGTTCATTGGTGCTAGGAAGTTGTAAGAAAGAAGGTTGTACCGATGCTACGGCTACTAACTATGACGAGAAAGCTAAAGATGATGATGGGTCATGTAAGTTTGCGGCTGTTGTTGTGCCGCCGGTTGTGGATACAGAAGTTCCAGTTGTTACAATTTCAAGTCCAGCTGCAAGTGCGGCATTTGCACCTGGTGCAAAAGTTAAAATTGAAGCAACTATTACTGATAATATTGGTGCAACTAAATGGTCATATTCAATATTAGATGCAAATAAGGCTGTAAAAGATACTGAAGATCTTAATTTGCTAGGAACTACCTCTGAAGCCGGATCTGCAGAATATACTATTCCTGCTGCAGCTGAAGGTGGAACTTACACGATTTCAATTACTGCTACTGATGCTGCTGGAAACACTAGTGTAGCCGCTACAGTTGATATTGTTGTTGAAACTCCAGTCTCGACTGATTCTGAAAAGCCAGTTGTTAAGGAGCCTGTGAAAACGTTCCCAACAGCTGGGACTAATATTTCACAGGGTACACAAACTAATAAAGGTGCAAAGTTTGATATTGAGGTTTCTGACAATGTTGCTATTGACATGATTACTGTAATTCTTTACAATACCACGAAATCAAAAGACATGGTAACAAAGGAATATAAGGATATAAGTAAGGATAAAAATGAGACTACTTGGAAACAAGAAGTTCAACTTCAATATACTGGTGATGTTGGTGATAAAGCTAAGGTTAAGATTATCGCGACAGACAAAGCGGGTAATGAAACTGAGTTACTAAGTACTGTAGAATATGATTTGACATTGAGCTAATTATATAAGACTAAAAAAAACCACTTCAATTGAAGTGGTTTTTTTTTGCTCAAAAAATGAACTTTATACGAGTTTAGCTTTATATCAATAAAAAGCCTAAAAAAATGAACATATTCAATTTAAACAGACCCGATAATCGATCCAAATTAAAATTTTACGGAAATAAAAAACCCTTAACTCGGTTTGAATTAAGGGTTTAATGTGTATGATAGTTGTCCCACTAGGGCTCGAACCTAGACTCTTCTGTACCAAAAACAGACGTGTTGCCAATTACACTATGGGACAAGAACAATGCTTCGTTTTTAAAGCGCGGCAAAACTAAAAAAAAATGAAGTAAAACAAACATTTTTATTGTTGTAGTTCACTTTACTTAAATTCGCGGCAAATTATGAATAACATGAATTTTAAAACCCTAGATATCGCAGGTGGTTGGATAGCGTTTATTATCGCAACTTTCACCTATGTTTCAACCATGGAACCAACAGTTAGCTTTTGGGATTGTGGTGAATTTATTGCTTGTGCATACAAGCTACAAGTAGGTCACCCTCCTGGAGCGCCATTGTTTTTAATGATCGGACGTTTTTTCTCAATGTGGACGGCACCGGATCAAGCTGCTTATATGGTGAATTTAATATCCGCACTATCATCGTCATTTACCATTTTGTTTTTATTCTGGACTATTTCTGCTTTGGCAAGAAAAATATTGAACAAAACAAGTTCTGAATGGAATATGGGTAAAACCATAGCTGTTGTGGGAAGTTCAATGGTAGGTGCTTTGGCTTACACCTTTAGTGATACATTCTGGTTTTCGGCAGTTGAAGCTGAGGTTTATGCAATGTCTTCCTTGTTTACAGCAATTGTTTTTTGGGCCATTCTTCGCTGGGAAAGAGTCTCTGAGGAGCCGGGTGCAGATCGTTGGTTGATTTTTATCGCTTATATGATGGGACTTTCAATCGGGGTTCACCTTCTTAACTTACTTGCTATACCAGCAATTGCTTTCGTATTCTACTTTAAAAAATTCAAACCAACACCAAAAGGTATTGGTGTAACTGCAGCAGCGTCTATTCTAATTCTAGGATTTGTTCAAAAAGGGGTAATTCCCGGACTTGTAACTATGTCAGGAAAATTTGAATTGTTGTTTGTCAATAATTTTGGATTGCCATTTAACACCGGTGCATTTATACACGTCATATTGCTGTTAGCAGCAGTTGTGTATGCAATTATGCTGACTCATCAGTCTGGTGATAGAAAATGGAAAATGATGGGTATTTTGGTCGTAATTGCTTTATTAGTTGCTTCTTTCTCTACTTTAGGGTTGGTAGTATCGGCGGTTATTATTGGAATTTTTGTTATGGTTCCTAATGTTTCTGACCGTGCAGTAAACACTGGCTTGCTTTGTATTTCTGTTATTCTTATTGGCTACTCTTCCTACACTTTGGTTTTGGTAAGGTCAAATGCTAATCCACCAATGGATGAGAATAATCCAGAAAACATGTTCTCACTATTGAGTTATTTGAATCGTGAGCAATATGGTTCGCAACCAATTTCATACGGACATTATTTCAATACACCTCTAGATAATAAGAACCCGTATACTGATGGCTCTCCAACTTATTTTCAAGAGTTTGATAAAGGCGAGTACAAAAAATCTACGCACCATAAAAAAACACAGCCTAATTACGCATCTGAATTCATGACGGTATTTCCTCGTATGTGGAGTCAAGAAGCAAGACATATTAAAGCCTATAAATCATGGTCAGATTTTAAAGGAAAGCCAATACGCTACAAGGTGTATGGCGGTAAAATGGAAACCATTTACAAGCCAACATTTGGTGAAAACATGCAATACTTTGTCAAACATCAAATCATGTGGATGTACTGGAGGTATTTCTTGTGGAACTTTGCAGGAAGACAAAATGATGTTCAAGGACATAATGGTATCGTTGATGGGAACTGGTTAAGTGGAATTGATGCAATTGATAACTTGCGCCTAGGAGACCAATCCAATCTTCCACCAAGTATCGGTGAGCACAAAGCGAGAAATACATTTTTCTTTCTTCCGCTAATATTAGGCCTGATTGGGATTTTCTTCCAGTTTAATTCGTCGAAAAGAGATTTTGCGCTAGTAACTATGTTATTTGTATTTACCGGCTTGGCAATTATTGTTTACCTGAATCAGTATCCGTTCCAACCGCGTGAGCGAGATTATGCTTACGCAGGCTCCTTCTATGCCTTTACAATATGGATAGGGCTTGGGGTGCTTGGTATTATTGATTTACTTGCGAATAAAATCAAGATAAACCGAGTAGTAGCAGGAGGATTGGCAACTTTAATATGTCTTGCTGCAGTGCCTGGAATAATGGCTAAACAAGGATGGGACGATCACAATAGATCAAATAGATACACAGCATTAGATTTTGCTAAAATGTATTTAGACTCTTGTGATCCAGATGCCGTGTTGTTTACCAATGGAGACAACGATACCTTCCCACTTTGGTATGTTCAAGAGGTTGAAGGCTATAGAACTGATGTTCGCGTAGTGAATTTGAGCTTACTTAATACGGATTGGTACATTGATCAAATGAGCCGTGCTGCTTATGACAGTAAGCCAACACCGTTCACTTTAAAACCGCATCAATATCGTCAAGGAACCAGAGATTACATTCCTGTTATTGATAGAAATAAAACGGAAAAGTATTTAGACGTTAAGCAGATTGTAGAGTTTTTCTCTGATGATAAAAATCAAGCTTCTATGGGGAATAATCGTAAAATGAATTACTCTCCTACCAAACTTTATAGCTTACCAGTTGATACCGCTAAAGTTATTGCTAATGGAACTGTGCCTCCTGAAAAAGCGGGAGATGTTTTAAGTGAAATCAAGTGGAAAGTTGGTAAAAACTACCTTTTGAAAAAGGATATCATGATGTTGGATTTACTAGCTCACTTTAATTGGGATCGCCCAATTTATTTTGCGATTACAACAGGAGCTGATGCTTATATTGGATTACAAGGACACTTTCAGTTAGAGGGACTTACTTATCGCTTAGTTCCATTTAAAGGATCTAGTCCTGATGGTCAAACGGGTTATGTTAATGCAGATAAAATGTATGACAACCTCATGAATAAATTTAGCTACGGAAATGTAAAAGAGGATAATGTTTATGTGGATCACAACATTTTAAGAATGTGTATGAACCTAAGAAACAACTTTGCACGTTGTGCTGATGAAATGTTACGAAGAAATGAAGTTGATAAAGCAGTAGCCTTGTTGGATAAGGCAGTAATAGAAATGCCTGATCACCAAGTTCCATTTAATTATTTCATGTTGCCATTAATTGAATTGTATTACAAAACTGGTAATTCAGAAAAAGGTGAAGCAATTGCCAAGGTGATGTTGGATCGATATGAATCTGAACTAGATTATTACCTAAGTCTTAAAACTGGATTTTATAAGCGATTGGGTCAAACTCCGCAACAAAACATTAGTATTATATATCAAATCAATACAATGATTAACAAATACAATCCGAATGGTGAGTTGAATACTTACTCTAAGGAAATGTTTGAGCGATTAGAAAGAGAGTTTACCGCTAAATCATAATTTTAAAGTCCCATCCCGATAGCTATCGGGATGGGACCTTTTTTATTTGATAGTTTCAATACCAGATAGCGCACTAAAACTATTTCCTGGAGTTGTTTTTTCTGGAGATAGAACCGGTAATAAAGTGTACCTTACTTTTGATGATGGGCCTATTCCTGAGGTTACCCTTCCTATTCTTGAATTGCTTAAGGAACACAAAGCTATTGCCACTTTTTTTGAGGTAGGAGAAAATGTGTTTAAATACCCTGAGGTCCATGATAGAATTCTAAGAGAAGGGCATCAGGTGGCAAATCATACTTTCAATCACTTAAGTGGCTGGAAAACGAAATCGAAAGAGTATTTAGGAAATGTCGAGAAGGCTAATAAGCTCATCAAGAGCAACTATTTTAGGCCTCCTTATGGTAGATTAACCCCAAAGCAATTTAAACGGATAAAAGAGGCGGGTTATAAGGTTGTCTATTGGGACATTTTGAGTAAAGATTACGACAAGACTGTTTCCCCGGAAGAATGCTTAAACAATATCGTTAGTAATCTTCAGAGTGGAAGTATTATACTATTGCACGATAGCTTAAAGGCAGAAAAAAATGTTCTGGCTATATTACCAAAAGTTTTGGAAACGATTAAACAGAAAGGATTTGAGTTTGGTAGGATAGATGAGATTTAATCCTCCTCCTCCGCAAAATCAACTAACTCAAAATCAAGGCGTTTTCGAACTAAATCAGCTTCCTTTACTTTAATAATTAGCTTTTGCCCCAAGTTAATTGTTGTCTTTGTGTTGTTGCCTACCACTTGGTAATTATCTTCATCATAAGTGAAATAATCTCCGCTTATATCACGAAGACGAATCATTCCCTCACACTTACTTTCCTCCAATTCAATGTACATGCCCCACTCACTCATTCCGCTAACAACTCCCGTGAATTCCTGTCCTTCGGTACCTTGCATAAACAAAACTTGAAAATACTTTGTTGATTCTCGTTCAGCATTAGTGGCTAACTGCTCCATTTCGCTAGAATGTTTGCAAAGGCCTTCTAGCCATTCTTTGTCCACTTCATTTTGCCCAGCTAAATATTGTGTCAATAATCGGTGAACCATCATATCAGGGTACCGTCTAATTGGAGATGTAAAATGGCTGTAATGAGAAAACCCTAATCCATAATGGCCAATATTCTCAGCAGTATAAACTGCTTTTGCCATGGTTCGAATAGCCAGATTTTCTATGGTATTCTCTTCTCCTTTTCCTTGAACCTCTTGCAATAGAGCATTCAGGTTCTGAGCAACATTCCCTTCGCCAAAAGCATAGTCATATCCAAAACGTTTTATAAAATGAGAAAACGTTTTTAGTTTTTCCGGATCGGGTGTATCGTGTATTCGGTATACAAATGTTCTTGGTTTTTGGAATTTTCCCTTTGGGTTCCCAATGTCAGAAGCAACTGTTTTATTTGCTAATAACATGAATTCCTCAATCAGTTTATGCGCATCTTTTTGCACTTTTAGCAGCACTCCGACAGGCTTTTTTTCTTCGTCCAAGTTAAACCGAACCTCTACCTTGTCAAAAGCAATCGAACCTTCTTTAAGACGCAATGCACGCTTTTCTTTTGCAATAGTGTTTAATGTGTGCAATTCTTTTTCAAAGTCACCCGGTTTTCCTTCTAAAATCTCTTGGACGTCTTCGTAAGCGAATCGTCTATCAGAATGAATTACACTTCGCGTAATTCTATGATTCACGATGTTGTGGTTTTTATCAAAAGTAAAAATGCAACTGTAGCAAAGCTTGTCTTCGTTTGGACGAAGACTACAAACACCATTTGAGAGAACTTCGGGTAGCATAGGGATAACCCGATCTACCAAATAAACTGAAGTAGCTCTTGAAACGGCTTCCTTTTCAATCATTGATTTTGGTTGAACATAGTGTGTTACATCAGCAATATGAACCCCAATTTCTAATTTATCATTTTCCAATTCTCGTATTGAAAGCGCATCGTCAAAATCTTTTGCATCGTGCGGATCAATGGTAAAGGTGGTTACCTTTCTAAAGTCTTCACGTTTAGAAATTTCTTCTTCCGTAATGGTAGTGTCAATTTTGGCAGCATCTTCCTCAACTCGTTCTGGAAAGCTTAATGGAAAACCGTAATCAGCAAGAATGCTGTTCATTTCGGTGTCGTTTTCTCCTGGATTTCCAAGAATTTCAACCACTTCTCCAAATGGAGAATTTGCTCCAACTGGCCATTCGGTCATTTTTACAACGACTTTTTGTCGATGTTTTGCGCTGTTTAGTTTGTTTTTTGGAATAAAAATATCCTGATTCATTTTCGAACTGGAAGCTGTAAAAAACGCAAATTTTTCGCTGACTTCTAGCGAACCTACAAACTGAATTTTCTTGCGTTCTAGCACATTAGTAACGCGACCCTTTAGTTTTCCTTTCTTTTCAGGAACTACTTTAACTTCTACGGTATCGCCGTTTAATGCTCGATTGGTCTCTGAAGAGGGAATAAAAATATCGTTTTCCATTCCTTCAACAATTACGAATCCGGATCCTTTTTGAGTGATATCGATTACCCCAACTACAATTTTAGAAATTTCATGCAATTGGAACTGTCCTGGATCGTTTTCCAATAGCGCTCCTTCTTCTACCATTTTGAACAATGCATTTTGCACTTGTTCTTTGCCCCTGCTAGTATTCAAGCTGATTCTTCGGGCAACTTGCTTATAGTTGAAAATTCGTTTTGGATGCTCCTGAAAAGCATCGAGAATTAGTTTTTTAATAGAACTGGGTTGGCCTTTAGAACCTTTTCGTTTTCCAATGCGTTCGTTACGTCGTTTTCTTCCCAAGGGTGCTTAGATTAATTCTAAATTGAGTTATTTTAAACCATTTAACTGGTTAATTTTTCTTACTAGCGAAGGAAACCTAATTTTGACAAAGAAAAGTTGGAAAGCCCAATTTTTCACTAACAATATAAAGTGTTATTAAATGATTTCAGCAGACATAGAAAAGCAACTCAACGAACAGTTACGAATGGAGGCGGAAAGCTCTCAGTATTATTTAGCAATGGCCTCATGGGCAGAAGGTAAAGGATACAGTGGAACTGCAGAATTTTTATACATGCACAGCGAAGAAGAACGTGCTCATATGATGAAAATTTTGCGTTACATCAACGAGCGTGGTGGAACAGCAATCGTGCCTGAGCTAAAACAACCGGCGACAGAATTTGATTCGTTACAAGCAATTTTTGATGACTTATTAAAGCACGAAGAACTAATCACAAATAGCATTAATGAGCTGGTGTTTAGGTGTTTGGAATCAAGAGATTATACTACCCACAACTTCCTACAATGGTATGTTGCTGAGCAAATTGAAGAAGAGGCACTTGCAAGAACCATATTGGATAAGCTGAATTTGATTGGAAACGACAAAGGCGGACTTTATCTTTTTGATAGAGATGTAGAAAGCATAAAAGTGCAAAGCGCTGCAAATAAACCGGTCTAAGCTTTTAGGAGAATAACCGAGATTTATTTATTTCTGTCATTCCCGACAACGATCGGGAATCTAAATATTAATTTGGGTTCATTTTTATTGACTGTAGTGGTTAGTTTTGTTTTGTGAACGCCCAATTAAAAGATGCATTTGAAATATTAAAAAAGGGTTCCATACTTAAAGTGTGGAACTTTTTTTTGTTGCTTATTTCGTTTCGAATTAGTCGATTAAGAGGGAAAGTATTGCATTGGGGCCAGCCTTTCAGTCTTTCGTTTGAACCTACAACGACTTGTAATTTGGGTTGCCCAGAGTGCCCAAGTGGACTCAGACAATTTTCTAGAGACACAGGGAGCGCTCAATTAGAACAATTTAAAAACTGGATCAATCAAGTTACTTCAAAACTTTGGTATTTAACATTCTACTTTCAAGGAGAGCCTTACTTGAATCGTGATTTTTTGGATATGGTGAGTTACGCTTCTAAAAAAGGGATGTACACTGCAACCTCCACTAACGCTCATTATTTGACTAAAGAAAAGTCTATTGAAACTGTAAAAAGTGGTTTGTCAAGAGTTATAATATCCATTGATGGAACTACTCAAGAAGTCTATGAGCAATATCGAAAGCGTGGAAAATTAGATAAGGTTTTGGAAGGAACAAAAAATTTAATTGAAGCTAGAAAAGAATTGAAAAGCAGCACTCCACACATTATTTTTCAGTTTTTGGTGGTAAAACCCAATGAACATCAAATTGAAGATGTTGTGAAATTGGGAAATGAATTGGGTGTGGATGAAGTCCGTTTTAAAACAGCACAGGTTTACGATTACGAAAATGGAAACCCTTTACTGCCCGATAACGAGGAGTATTCTCGATATAGAAAAGGCAATGACGGAAAGTTCCGATTAAAGAACAAAATGCTCAACCATTGCTGGAGAATGTGGCAAGGATGCGTTGTGACTTGGGATGGAAAAGTGGTGCCCTGCTGTTTTGATAAAGACGCAACCCATCAGTTGGGTGATTTAAATTCCACTTCGTTCAACACACTTTGGAAATCTGAACCTTACAACGAATTCAGAGCATCGGTGCTCACAGCGCGCGATCAAATCGATATTTGCACCAATTGTACTGAGGGAACTCAGGTTTGGACTTAGTTGGTTTTAAGTCTCGTCATGCTGAATTTATTTCAGAATCTTAAAAACAAGTCACCAATATCCTCATTTTCCAAATGATAAGCAACAATCCCTAAGGTCCTTGCAGATTCGATATGCTGAGGTGAATCATCAATAAACAAAGTTTCTTCTGCAACTAAGTTGTTCTCATTAAGTACCACCTTAAATATTTCTGGATCGGGTTTTCTAAGGCCCATTTCATGAGATAAATACGTTTTTTCAAAAAGCGGTTCTAGGCCATCAATCCCATTTTCACGCTTGATTACTTCTGAGTAATCATCGTAATGGATTTTATTGGTATTTGAAAGTAAAAACAAACGATACTTCGGTTTTAGCTTTTTGAGGATATCAATCCTATGCTGCGGTAAATGTAAAATCAAGGCATTCCAAGCCCCATCAATTTCAGCATCTGTAAGTTCCTTTTCTGCAACTTTACGAATTAGATCACGAAATTCTTCAGGCCTAATTTTTCCGGTTTCAATGTTATCAAACAAATTTGACTGACTCATTTTAGAATATTGCTCTTTGAAATTTGGAATACCTAGATTCTCAAAGGCTTTAACGGTTAGGTTATAGTCAATATCTAGGATAACTCCACCGAGGTCAAATACGATGTTTTTTATGCCATTTAAGTTCATGCAACAAATAAAGAAAGTTTGCGGCTTTTGAGTGTTGGTAGTATGTAAAGAAAAAATAAATTTGCAGCCTCGGTTCAAGAGAGGGAGGTCTCAACCATTTTCTTTTCATGAGCAGGGCCCATAGCTTCCCGAATCGGCAAAAGCCTTTCGGGACAGGCAACTTCGCTAAGGGCATTCAGATGTAAACTGAATAGAAAAAAATTACGGGCCCATAGCTCAGTTGGTTAGAGCATCTGACTCATAATCAGAGGGTCGCAGGTTCGAGCCCTGCTGGGCCCACTTAAATTGAAAAGGCTGGATTCTGAAAAGAATCTGGCCTTTTTGATTTAAAAGGATCAGTAGTATGCGAGAAGTTTATCCTGATGAGTGTAGCGAAGATCGGGAAGCCCTGCTGGGCAGAATTAAATTAGTAATATTTTCTATTGGGAAAAACGGACATTTAATTGAAAGTAAGATTCGACTACATTTGAAATATGAATTTCTTGAAAATCAATCTAATCGTGCTGTGTTTGTTACAATTTTCGCTTAATTCAACAGCACAATTATCATTAGGTAAATTTGAAAAGCAACAGTTAAAAATTAAAATTTCTAATATTGGGTTTGATAATCACCCTATCGACTATCCCTTTATTACTCTGCAAAGAGAATTTAAACGTAAAGGTGAATATTGGAAATATAATCCTGTAAATGGAAGTTTTAAAGTTGATGAATCAATTGATTTGTCCATAAATGGGAACCCCATGTTAACGAATGATTCTATTGAATTTTATTATTATAATACTCCTAAAAAACTAAAGAAAATCGAAGGTGTTACTCTAATTAACCCGAAAGTGGTTTTTTTAAATAAAAGTGAATTTGTTCTTCCTTTCTCAACTCGTTTTTATCAAAAAATAGAGTATTTAGACACGTTAACATCGGTGGGACATAATGCAGATAAATTACAATCAAATACGATTTCGTCAATTCCAATTAGCTAATACTTTAAACCATTCTACTTAAAAAACTACGAAGTGACGAATGGTGAATATTTAGAATTTGTGCATTGGGTACGAGACTCAATTGCACGAGTTATTATTGGAGAAGAAGTTATTTCAGAATTTTTAATTGATACCGAAGGCTCTGAAAAGAAAATAAACTGGGAAATAGATATTCCCTGGTCAGAGTCTGATATTAGTGAGGCTTTGAGTGTGATGTTCCTTCCTGAATACGAACGTTTCTATGGCCGAAGAACATTAGACACAAGAAAATTAGTTTACGAATTTGAGGAAAAAGGAAAACACAATAGTTTAGCAATTTATCCAGACACATTATGCTGGATAAACGATTTTGTTTATAGTTATATAGAGCCAATGACAAATTTGTATTTCTGGCATCCTGCCTATAAAGATTATCCTGTAGTAGGTGTTTCCAAAGATCAAGCTATTGCATACTGTAAATGGAAAACCCAACAACTACGAAAACAACATGGATCAAAATTGATTGTTCGGCTTCCGAAAGAATACGAGAGAGAAAGCACTATTTTATATTCGTATAGGGGACAGTTAAGTAACTTCTCAATTGGCGAGTTGAAAGATAAATCTTGGGTAAATAATTTAAGTCTGTATTCTGCAGATAAAAAGCCTCAGGTTGCTGAAAGTGCAAGAAATTCAGATAAACACTTTAACAGAAATAATATTCTAACAAGTGAACTTATAGTTACAATACCCTTTTATGATAAGGATTACGGATATGGGTATACTTCGCCTGCAGATTTGAGTCAACTCTCGTATAAAAGTTTTTTAAAGAGTTTCGATACAAAATACAGAAAAGAAAAGTTTACTAAAGCTGAAAAAACAATAATGTTGACTAAGTATAATGATTTAATACAGGACCTTACCCCAAATAATATTTCAGGACTTGCAGGAAACGTTTCTGAATGGATGTTCGAAGATTATGAAACTAATTGGAATTCGGTATTTGTAATGAGACAATTACAAATAAAATTAACCGCAGGTGAAGATGCAAGAATTCTAAGCTCTATTGAAGATTATTACGATTACACTTGCGATAAGAATGGTGGACTTATTCGAGGAAGCAACTGGTTTGACTCTAGAAAATCTAATTATTTGGGGGTTAATGTCTCGGGACTAAATACGAAAAGATTCATTGACTCAAAAAAGTCTTATTCAACAGTTGGTTTTAGATACGTCATTGAATTATTGGAATAGACTTTCGATTCTAATTTTTCAGAATCCACAAAGTTTTAAAGCATGATAGTCTAGGCTAAAATACTATATCGTTTCTAGATAAACCTCGGCACATCCTCAACTCTAGCATAAGGATATGAATCTAAAAACTCTAGTTTGTAATAAGAATTCAATCCTGATACACCAGCAGAATCTGCTTTTTCAAGATTGATGTAACCCGTTTCATTTATAGCATTGTTCGGAATAATTACGTGCTGAATTTCTCCCACAAGCATTTTAGTATTTGAACTTTTAATTTCAATTTCTTCCACTAGTTTGAGGCCTATTTTAATGTTGCTTTCCTCAACAAATGGAGCCTTGAAACCCTCAATATATTGTTCCGTAAAACCACACCGATCAAACTCAGATATTTCAGTATCGAATTTGGCTGAAGTATAGTGCGCTTGTTCAGTATGGCTGATCGGAATATGATTAATTGTAAAATGGCCGTTCTCACAAATGTTATTGTAGGTATCTCTTTTCACGTCGCCATGAGGGCGCATTATAAAACCAATTAGACCGGGGTTGCTCGATAAATGCACGACGGAACTTATAATAGCCAGGTTCGTTTTACCATCATTAGAAATACTACCTACAATATTTCCTGGTTTAATTCCGGTGAGAGAATTAATCATATTCAAGCGTTTAATTCTATCTGTGTCTAGTATGTCTTGTTTAGTTAAATGCATTTCTTTTTTTATCGTTTATTCTGAATATAATTATTCAAAAGATATTTTTTCACCCCAAAAGCCATCGTGTTTTATCAACTTCAGACTGGAGCAAACTTTAATTTGGCAAGCAAGGCGCAATCCATTTTTAGTTTTGTGAGGAGGAAAATTGAGCCTCAATTTTTCAAGGTTCGTTTTAGAGTTCGTTTCACCTGTGATTTCAACGGCACAGGTTCCGCAAGTTCCAAGACCTTTACAATTTAAATAACGAGCATTTCCGTTATGAGGGCTAACGTTATTCTTTAGCAAGACCTTTCGGAGATTTGAGCCTTCCGAAGCCTCGAACTCATGGTTTTTAAATTGAATCGTGAATGTTTTCTTGAGCTTATGCAAAGTGGTCCTTTGTAGATGAACCATTTAGAACTAAAAAGGTTCTGAATTGCTTTTTGACCCTTTTCAGAAAGTCATGAACTTTAATATCTTTCACCTTTGTGCATATCATGACTGAAACAGGATTAATACAATTTAGAGGGATGCCGCTTTTTCAAAGAGCAAAAATGACGGCTCCCGGAACTAACCTTAATAATCTACAAGACATTGCTTGTTTTTTCTACATTGTGCAAGGAAGTTATGAGGCGGTCGAATCCAACGGGAAGTTTCGAATCACAGCCAAAGAAGCTTTACTGAAAAAATGTGGAAATTACATTGCTCGATTTTTTGGATCGGAACAAAGCGATGAATGCGAAGCAGTGGCAGTTTATCTATATCCAGATTTGCTAAAAGAGTTGTACAAAAATGAACTTCCAGAGTTTTTAAAACAATCCGATAAATTCATACCTCCCTCAAAGATTGTTGCTGATGATATGATTGAGAAATACATGAGTAACTTATTCGATTATTTCGACAATCCTGAAATTGTTGATGAAGAATTGGCATTGCACAAAGTGAAAGAATTGGTTATGCTTTTATTAAGGTCTGAACAGTATCAAAGTGTTCAACAATTTTTGTCTGAACTATTTTCACCAGGAGTATTATCCTTCCAATCTGTAATAGAAAACAACCTATATAACGGCCTTAGTCTTGAGGAATTAGCCTTTGTATGTAACAAGAGTTTATCGAGTTTTAAACGTGAGTTTAACCGAGTTTATAATGAGTCGCCTGCAAAGTATATTAAGAACAGAAAGTTAGAAAAAGCAGCTCAATTACTCAATTCAACAGACGAAGCAATTTCAAATATCGCCTACGATTGTGGTTTTCAAGACGTGACTACTTTTTCGGCCACCTTCAACGAAAAGTATCAAGTAGCACCTTCGAAGTATCGAATGGCCTAAACCAGAAACTACTTGACCTTTTGTAGAAATACAAAGCTTTGATTTTCAGTGACATTTGCCTTGTAAATAATAAACTACTCATTATGAAAAAGGTATTAACACTATTAATTATGGCAACAATAACAAGTACATCAATGGCCCAAGTGCCTGAAAAGCACAAAGAGATTAAAATGACAAAAACCAGCGGAATAATCAATGTTTCTGCTGATGAATTGTGGGAAATAGTCGGCCCAGGGTTTAATAACGTAAGTGAATGGGCAAGTTCAGTTGATCACGCTGTCACTTCAGGTCAACCCAAATTTGAGGGTGCGACATGCAGCGAGCGTACGTGCGATTTGAATGCTAAAGGGTTCGACAAGATTTTGGAAGTGATTACTATTTACAATCCTGAGGATCGAATTCTAGCTTTTGATGTTATTGAAGGATTGCCAGGGTTTGTCTATGTTTCGAATAGCCATTGGGCCATTAAGGAAATTGCTCCAGGTCAATCGCAAATAGTGATTACTGTAAACATTAAAGCAAAACGTTTTATGGGAACTCTTATGGGAGGGATGTTCAAAGCTAATTTGAATAAAGCTATTCCTACAATAATTCAAGACCTTACTATTTATGCTGAAACGGGAGAGATTTCTGAGACTAAGAAAGAACGCAATAAAAAATTAGAAAAGAAAATGGTAGCAACGATTTAAGCTCCAAAGTATACTTGGTTTTGAAAAGGCAATCCTATTGGGTTGCCTTTTTTTTCATTATTGAAAATACGGTAAGTTTAGGAATTAAAAAGATTCCCAGTCAAGCTGGGAATGACGATAGAAAAATTTATGCCTTACTCTTCAACAAACAAATCCGCTGTAATGCCATCCAACAACACCTTTCCTTTTTTCGTAACGAACAAACTTCGCTCAGTTTTTTCTAATAAACCAATAGCCAATGATTCTTGGCTTTCATTAATTAATCTATCGAGTGCTTCTCTACTAAAATGAAATTCGAAATGGGCCAAATCTATCCCTTCAACAGTTCTCAATCCTGTAAGGATAAATTCATTTATTCTATCAACTTCAGATAAGGTTTCAGTTTCGTAAAAAACTGCCCCTTTTTTAATAAGCTCAACATACTTTTTGGTACTGGCAATGTTCCAACTCCTTGAATCCCCGTTAAAGGAATGTGCAGAAGGACCCATCCCTAAATAATGTGTTCCTTTCCAATAACTGGAATTGTGTTTAGAACGATAGCCTTCTTTTGCAAAATTGGAGGTTTCGTAATGCTCAAAACCACTTTTGGCAAGCAGATCAATCAACAAATTATGTTGCAATACTACTTCATGATCTGAAGGTATAATTACCCTGCCTTTGGCAACCGAATGCGCTAATGGGGTTCCTTTTTCAATGGTTAAATTATATGCTGAAATGTGCTCTGTATTCAGTTGCAGAGCCTTCTCAATATTCGTTTTCCAGTCTTCTAAAGTTGCATTTGGCAATCCATATATAAGATCAATACTGATGTTTTTAAACCCTGATTTTCTAGCTAAAGCAACACAATTTTCGGCTTCGTCAGAATTGTGCGCACGATTCATTAATTCTAAATCCTCGTTTTTAAAGGACTGAATTCCTATACTTAATCGATTAACCCCAATATTGAAAAGCTGTTTGAGATATTCTTCGGTGAGGTTATCTGGATTGGATTCGACCGTAATCTCAGCATTGTCAGCTACTTTAAAATGATTTCGAACAGCTTCAATAACAGACTGTAATTCTTTGGTTGAAAGTTGCGATGGTGTTCCCCCGCCAAAATAGAGAGTTTCAATGGATTGACCTTCTAGGTATGCTTTTCTCGATTCTACTTCTTTAATTAACGCATCTAAAAAATCTTGTTTATCGAGCAAGTGAGTGGTAAAGTAAAAGTCGCAATAGCTGCACGCTTGTTTGCAAAATGGAATGTGAATGTAAATGCCCGCCATTACTTATAAGCTAGGCGCGTTGCAGTGTAATTCGAAAAGTCGTTCCCTCATTAATCTTAGAAGACGTTACGATAATTTTGCCACTGTGGTATTCTTCAATAATACGTTTGGAAAGTGTTAATCCTAGTCCCCAACCACGTTTTTTAGAAGTTACTCCTGGATTGAAAACCGTCTTTCTATGTTGAGGAGTCATCCCTTTGCCTGTATCTTTAATATCGAGATGAATCATTTCATTTTCCTCTACAATACTTAGAGTAATATCTCCTTTTCCACTCATTGCGTCAATCGCATTTCTTACCAAGTTTTCCATCACCCAATTAAAAAGCGCTTCGTTCATTTTAACCAAACGATTGCCTGAAGTATGATCCTTAATATTGAAAATCACCTTTTTTGAACTGCGAACATCATGGTATTCAATTGAGCGAGCAATTACTTCCTTTAAATCTATTGGTTTAAGTTCGGGTACAGATCCAATTTTAGAAAACCGGTCCGTAATTATCTCTAGCCGTTGTACGTCTTTCTCTAGCTCATTGGCTAACGTCATGTCTTCACCTTTCGATTTAATGTATTCCACCCAGCCTAGTAATGAACTCAATGGAGTGCCCAATTGATGAGCAGTTTCTTTGGCCATTCCAACCCATACTCGGTTTTGCTCAGCACGTCGAGAAGTACTAAAGAAGTAGTATCCTATTAGAATAAATAAGCCAACTACGCCAAATTGTATGAATGGATAGTAAAGCAATTGAGTTAGAATCCAAGAGTCTTGATAAAGGACATAACTTTCTTGGTCTTGCAGCAAAATTTTGATCGGAGTATTCGACGCCTTCATGCTTTCAATAAGTTGAGTCACTTTTTCTGGCGAATTGAAGGTGCTAGAATCAAGATTTCCAGCGAATAAGATTTCAGTTTGTTCTTGATTGGTTACTATAGTTGGAACGCTAGCGCTATTTGAAACTACTTCGCTAATAAAAGATTGCTGTAGGTCTGAGAAGGTCTGCTTGAGCTCCTCAAATAATCGAGAATCTTTGTAATACAAATAATCAACCTGATTTCCTAGGTATTTGATTTCGATAGGATCATACAAAGCTCGCATTTTCACGATTTCTTTTTGAATCGCAACGTCATCGCCTTTCATTGCCTTGGGCAAGTTTCGGGTAGCCTTAACGGTTCCATCTTTACCAGTCCAAATTACAGGGACGGTTGTATTATCGGTAAGGATCTTGGTAAGAAACGAAAGATCGAGGTTGTTTGATGAGCTGGACAAACGTTTGTTTGCTCCTACCCAGAGCTCTACCTTCTTACGTTCTTCTTCTCTTAATTCTCGGAACAAGCGCTCGGTATAATTGACCAAGCGAGCCTTTTTCTTCACCGCTTCTGCCCAAAGTTCGACTTGTTTGCGCTGTTCTATGGAAATGTTTTGGACCAAACGGTTCGTGTACCAGAAGGATGCTGCAATGATCAATGCAGCAAAAGCCAATAAGAGCTTTTTCCAGTTTTGTTTTTGTTTGTAAATGTCCATTGGGGGCTAAAATTAGCCAATTGAATCTAATCGTTTCAATTAGCTGTGCATGAAACGTTTTATTCTGAAATTGTTGTTGAATCGATAAGCGTAATTGTGTCCTCAACGCTCAAGGCATTTTCAATGGTATATTCACCAATAGCTGTTCGCCTTAGTGAACTTAAAAACCCTCCACAACCCAATGAATTTCCTAAATCATGAGCTAAACTTCTAATGTAGGTTCCTTTTGAACAAACAACTTCAAAAGAACAATCCAACCCACCTTCAATGTGTTTGCTGGACTCGACAGCAGAAATAGTAAAACTGAACATCTCAATTTCACGAGCAGGTAATTCTGCCGAAATACCTTTTCGAGCCAATTCATAAGACTTCTTTCCGTTCTTCTTTATCGCACTGAAGTCTGGCGGAAATTGCTGAATTATTCCAGTGAAAGGTTCAGTTGCTTTTTGCAATTCCTCTAATGATATGTTCACTGTTTTTCCAGAAGGTTCAATTTCAGTTTCTAAATCGTAACTTGGTGTAGTTCCTCCCAATGTAATAGTGCCGGTATAGGTTTTTGGCAAACCCATATACTCGTTAATTTCTTTGGTTTTTTTTCCGGTGCAAATAATTAGAAGCCCTGTAGCTAGTGGGTCGAGAGTTCCTGCATGTCCCACTTTGTGTTTTTTTACTTCAAGGCATCGCTTTAAATTATAACGCAACTTATTGACAACATCAAAAGAGGTCCAAGTAAGTGGTTTATCAACCAATAGAACACTTCCTTCCTTAAAGTTAGGTTGCTCAGTCATGGTGTATAGAAATTAAATTGAGAATGCGATAGCCAATATTCCAGCTACCAAACAGTATATAGCGAAGTACTGCAACTTGCTCTTTTTTACTAACTGAATCATCCAAGTACAAGCTAATAATCCGCTTAAAAAAGCAGCAATAAAACCAGCAATTAGCGCAATTGGAGCAACGGAATCAGGGGCAGCCATCCCAGCTTGTTGTAATTCAACGTAATCCTTTACATCTAAAAGGGTCGCTCCTAAAATAAGTGGAATCACCATTAAAAATGAAAATCGAGCAGCTCTACTTCTGTTTACACCAAGCATTAATGCGATTGAAATGGTTGCTCCAGAACGAGAAATACCAGGTAAA
>Ga0307998_1000474_pt1 | contig 22779 bp, 14 predicted proteins | sample Davwhametageno37_FD_203147 | JGI IMG/M metagenome (GOLD analysis project Ga0307998, IMG submission 203147) | Marine microbial communities from Davis Island wharf, Antarctic Ocean - #37 | ecosystem: Environmental > Aquatic > Marine > Unclassified | place: Antarctic Ocean: Davis Island wharf... | reverse complement strand
CATTTTGTCGAATCCTACGTTATTAGAATCGCCAAAGGTAATCCATTGCTATTGACTGTCAAACCCTTGTTTGCAGCTTTTTTCGCGCTTTTGTTCCTTAATAAAAAATACACCGCGGAAACATTTGTTATTGTTATCGTTTCCCGTGTGTAAAACGTGTATACATTTGCGCCATGGAAAAAACAGATCCAAAGTTTGAACAACTATTAGTAAACTCGCTTTCTGTATTCATGAAATATGGGATAAAGAGCGTTACCATGGACGATCTGGCGCGCCACCTGAGCATTTCCAAAAAAACCATTTATAAATATGTAAAGGACAAAAACGATTTAGTTCTACATGGCATGGCTCACCACCAAAATTTAGAGCAATGTGCAATGCAAGCTTGTTTAGATAATAATCTTAATGCAATAGATGAGAATTTTGAAATTTCTAAAGTAATTGTAGGCCAAATTCAAAATATTCATCCCGCTGTAATGTATGATTTACAGAAATACCACCCAGAAGCCATAGGTAAATTCAACGAATATAAAATGACTGTGGTAAATGAATGGGTAAGCGACAACATGCGACGTGGAATTGAAGAGGAGCTTTATAGAGCAGATTTGAATATTCCAATTCTTACGGCAATTTATTTAGCCCGAATGACCGATTTGTTTAACCCTGATTTATTCCCTGCTGAAGCCACAATGAAAGAAATATACTTGGAGCAATTTAGGTATCATATTAGAGGAATAGCTTCTGAGAAGGGAGTAAACTATTTGAAGCAAAAGATTAAAAAAGAACAAAAAACACAAACAAAATAAACACCTAAAAAATGAAAAACACATTAACACTAGCTCTGTTATTCATGAGTTCTCTTGGGTTGTTTTCCCAAGCAGAAGAAAAGAAAACAGACTTTACCCTAAAGGAAGCGCAAGATTTTGCTGTTGTAAACTCCTATTTTACTCGAGGAGCAATAATGGATGTGACCATGGCAGAGCAAAAAGTTAAAGAAATAACTGGACTTGGATTACCTCAAATTACGGGAAACGCATCCTACAATTATTTTATTGACATCCCTACTCAATTAATTCCCGCAAACGCATTTGATCCAAATGCCCCTGCCGATGAATTTGCAGAGTTACAATTTGGCACAAAACATAATATGAAAACGGGTATTCAAGTAAATCAAATGATTTTTGATGGGGCTTATGTTATCGGTTTGAAAGCATCAAAGACCTACAGAGAACTTGCTTATGCCAAAAAAGCTAAATCGGTAGTGGAAATTAAACGTGATGTTGTCAAGGCCTATGGTTTAGCAATTGTTTCCAAAATGAACTTGGATTATGTCAAAGAAAATGAGGCTAAATTGAAAAGTCTGGTTAAAGAAAACCAAGCCATTTATGATGCTGGTTTTTTAGAAGAAAAAGATTTAGATCAAGTAAAACTATTGCTTTTAAATACTCAAAGTGTACTTATTGAAACCATAAATGGATATAAGGTTTCTCAAGACATGTTGAAATTTACAATGGGAATGCCCATTGGAGAAACTATAGTTTTAACTCAGGACATTGAAGCAATAAAAAAACCTTTCATAGCAAAGAATGAAAATTTGAATGCCAAACTTTCTTTAAGTACACATGTCGATTACAGGCGAGCTTCTGCCAACTTAGAATCGCAAAGTTTGAGCCTGAGTAATGAAAAAATGACCTACTATCCAAAGCTTTACGGTTTTCTAAATCTTGAAGGGAACAATTTTGGAAATAAATTTAATGCATTTTCAAGTTCTGGGAAATGGTTTCCTACTACTATAGTAGGTCTTCAACTTAACGTACCAATTTTTACTGGAGGGCAAAGGCACATGAAAGTTCAGCAAGCCAAAGTTGGCCTAGAGCAAGCTGAATTACAACTTGAGCAAATGGAACAGGGCTTACAATTGGACTTAGCTAATAAACGAAATACATACGAAGCGGCAATGAACAAGCTAGATATTAATCAAAAAAACCTAGACTTATCAAGTAGAATAAAAGACCAAACTCGTATTAAATACAAAGAGGGAATGAGTTCTAGTGTAGAATTAACCCAAACCGAAAATCAGTTTTTGCAAAGCCAAATCAACTTTGTATTATCCATGTATGATGTTATTACGTCCAAAGCAGATTTAGATTATGCCCTTGGAAAACTTTAAAACTAGAAAAACAAACTTGTATCACTTAATAAAAAACACTCAAATGAAAAATCTAATAATATTATCTTTAACTGCCTTCCTATTGGCATCCTGTGGCCCATCAGAATTAAACGAATTAGAAACTCTTATCGCCCAAAAAGATTCATTGAAAATAGTAAAAGATGAACTCTCTATAAGTATTGTCGAAATTGAAGCAAAAATTACTGATTTGGACACAACCAAATCTTTTACTTTGGTAACAACAGAAACTGCCAAAATTGATAATTTCAAACATTATTTTCAAGTTTATGGTACAGTAGAGTCGGATAAAAACGTTCAGGTTTACTCTGAGGTTTCTGGGAAAATTCTTGAAGTAAAAGTTAAAGAAGGCGACAAGGTTTCCAAAGGTCAAGTGATGGTTGTAATTGATGTGAGTATCATGCGGGATCAAGAACTAGAACTAAAAACTCGTCTAGAACTTGCAGAAACCACTTACAAAAAACAGAAAAAACTTTGGGATCAAAACATTGGATCGGAAATGCAGTATTTGCAAGCAAAAACCAATCGCGATGCGCTAAAAAGCAGTCTGAATACTTTGCAAACGCAAATTGCAATGGGTAGTGTAAAAGCTCCGTTTGCTGGAGTTATTGACGAAACCTTTTCAAATGCTGGTGAAATGGCTATGCCTGGGTTTCCACTTATTCGTTTGATTAACTTGAATTTGGTTTATATAAAAGCTGACGTATCCGAAAATTATTTAGGAAGGGTTAAAAAAGGAGATAAAATTAAGGTTTCGTTGCCCTCACTGAAAGTTAATTTGGAAAGTACTATTGATAGAACAGGGCAGTTTATTAATGCTGCTAACCGAACTTTTAAAATAAAAACAAGCATTAAAAATACCAATAATGCCTTAAAACCAAATATGGTAGCGTTATTAGAAATTGAAGATTTTTCAAAAGATTCGGTAGTTGTAATATCTAGCGAATTGCTTATGCAGGGAGCTGGCGGAAGTCAATATGTTTATGTTGTTGAGAACGAAAACGGTGCGTCAATAGCTAGAAAAAAAGTTGTTGAAGTGGGAATGAGTTATAAAGGCTTGGCATTTATATCTGCAGGATTATCGGGCGGCCAAAATGTGATCGACAAAGGAGCTAGAAGCATTAGAAACGGAGAGCAAGTAGACATTAAAAACTAAAACACGTTTTCAAACACCTAAGTAATGGAACAAAAAGAAAATCACGGAATATTAAAAGAGTTTAAACTCTCAAGTATTTCACTTAAAAATAAAATGACCGTTTATGTACTAACGGCCATCATATTAATAGCTGGACTTGCCACTTATTTATCTATGCCTCGTGAAGCATTTCCGGAGATTGTAATTCCTCAAATTTATGTTGGAACCCCTTATCCTGGAAACTCCGCGGCTGACATTGAAAAACTTATTACTCGTCCATTAGAAAAGGAAATAAAATCCATTTCTGGAATCGATAAAATGACCTCAACAACTGTACAAGGTTATTCTACTATTTTAATAGAATTTGATTTTAGTATTTCTCCAGAAGAAGCTCTACGGAAGGTTAAAGATAAGGTTGATTTGGCAAAAGGTGATCCGGATTTCCCTAATGATTTACCTGCCGATCCAAATATTTTTGAAATGAATTTTTCAGAAATGATGCCTATCGTAAATATTAATTTATCGGGTGATTACTCTGTGGATCAGTTAAATGAGTATGCCGAGTATTTGGAAGACAAAATTGAGGGGCTTCCTGAAATTACCGAAGTAGACATACGTGGTGTTACTGGAAAAGAAATGAAAATAAACGTGGACCTTGCAAAAATGGAGGCCATGGAAATTAGTTTTAATGATATTGCAAATGCCATAAAAAATGAGAACATTACCATTTCTGGTGGAGATGTTTTAAGTGGAAATACACGAAGAACTGTTCGTGTAGTAGGTGATTTTATAAGTGCTTCAGAAATTGAAGATGTAACCGTAAAACAAGAAAAATTCAATATTGTATATCTTAGAGATATTGCTGAAGTAGTTTTTGAAGAAGCTGAAGTAACCAGTTTTGCTCGCGAATATCAGCAGCCAGTAGTAATGGTTGATGTAAAAAAACGTGGAGGGGCAAACTTGATAAACGCATCCGAGTCAATTGATGAAATAATTGAAGAAGCTCAAAAAAGCGTTATCCCGAGTGATGTGACTATTACTAAAACAAACGACCAAAGTGATGACACTAGGAAAATGGTTAGTGAATTGGAAAACAGTATCATTTTCGGTATTCTATTAGTGGTACTTGTTCTATTGTTCTTTTTAGGACTTAGAAATGCCTTGTTTGTTGGTATTGCTATCCCATTAAGTATGCTTCTTTCCATGTTTATCTTGGGTGCTGTGGGAGTTACCTTAAATACCATGGTTTTGTTCTCGTTAATTCTAGCATTAGGAATGCTTGTCGATAATGGAATTGTTGTAGTAGAGAACATTTATCGATTGATGGATGAAGACGGAATGTCTGCTGCAAGGGCTGCAAAACATGGTGTGGGAGAAGTTGCCATGCCTATTATTGCTTCCACTGCCACAACATTAGCGGCATTTTTACCATTGGCAATTTGGCCTGGTATGATGGGTGAATTTATGTTTTGGTTGCCTGTTACATTAATGACTGTCTTAGGTTCTTCCTTATTTGTAGCCTTGGTGATAAACCCTGTTTTAACCGCGTCTTTTATGAAGTTAGAAGAGAAAAAAGGAAGCGCCAAAAAGCAAGCTATAATTGGTGTTTCATTAATTGCTGTTGGTTTTATAATGCGAATTGTGGGTTCTGAAACTTTTCTTTCTGGGATCAATGGAATTACTGAAATTGATTTTACAGGAAAAGCATCTTTACCAACTATTGGAAGCCTATTTATTGTTGGGGGCCTTTTAGGGTTTCTTAATTTTTATGTTCTCGCACCTGGAACGATTTGGTTTCAAAGTAAATTCCTTCCCTTTTTAGAAAAAAAATACAAAATATTTCTTGCTTTCGCTTTAAGAAAATGGAATCCAATATTCTTTTTTGCGGGAACCTTTGCGCTCCTTTTTATTTCTATAAAATTATTAGAAGTTGTTCCTCCAAAAATCATTTTCTTTCCTATCGGGCAGCCTAAATATGTGAACATTTTCATTGAGACCCCTATTGGTACCGCCATTGACGAAACCAATGAAATGACTAAAACTTTAGAGGCCAGGATTTTAGATTATGCTAAAGTTTATGACGATACTACAGGAGCAGAAGTAAAAGGTACAGGAAGAAACTACCTTATAAAATCTGTAATTGCCCAAGTTGGTGAAGGCGCTGCTGACCCTTCACAAGGCCCAAGTATGGGAGTAACACCAAACAAGTCAAGAATTACAGTAAGTTTTGTTGAATTTCAGCATCGAAGAGGAGTTGAAACTTCGGATGTAATGGAAGACATTCGAAAAATAGTTAGAGGAATTCCGGGGATACAAGTTGTCGTTGATAAAAACAACGATGGTCCTCCTGTTGGAAAACCCATCGCTATAGAGATAACTGGAGAAGATTATGATAATTTGATTGCTCAGGCTGAAAACGTTAAGAATTTTATCAATTCTCAAAATATTGGAGGAATTGAAGAATTGAAATTAGATGTTGAAGTTGGAAAACCAGAGTACCTGATTGAAGTAGACAGAAAAAAGGCAAGACGTTTTAATGTGTCAACGTACCAAATTGGTTCTACACTTCGAGCTGCTTTATTTGGCATGGAAGTCTCTACCTACAAAGAAGGTGGTGAGGATTATGACATTGTAATTCGATTAAACGATGATTATCGTTATAACACTGACTTATTGATGGATCAAAAAATTACGTTTAGAGACCCATCAAATGGTAAGATTAGTCAAGTACCAATTTCTTCTGTTGCCACGGCGAAAAAGACTTCGACGTATAGTTCCGTTAAAAGAAAAAACATGAACCGAATGATTACAGTTTCTTCTAACGTATTAGATGGTTATAATGCCAACGAGGTGGTTGCTGAAATAAAGAAAGCTGTTTCTGACTACGAGTTACCAGAAGAGAATAACATGAAATTCGCTGGTGAACAAGAAGATCAGGCCAAGGAATCCGCCTTTTTAATGAATGCTCTATTAATTGCGGTTTTTCTAATTTTCCTAATCATAGTTTCTCAGTTTAATTCTTTGAGTACTCCTGTTATAATTGTGGGTTCTGTAGTGTTTTCATTGATTGGTGTGTTTTTAGGATTGGTTATTTTCAGAATGGATTTTGTCGTAATAATGACCATGATTGGAATTATTTCACTCGCTGGAATTGTGGTAAATAATGCCATTGTACTGCTGGATTATACCAATTTAGTGATTGCTAGAAAAATGAGTAAGTTAAACATGGATCCTGAAAAAGGCGATAAGCTCTCAGTGCCCGAAGTAATACAAGCAATTGCTGAAGGTGGGAAAACTCGTTTACGTCCAGTTTTACTTACTGCCATAACAACGGTACTGGGTTTACTTCCACTTGCTACAGGAATGAACATCGATTTCTTTGGTTTGTTAAGCGACTGGAATCCTGATATTTATCTTGGAGGAGAAAACGTTATGTTCTGGGGCCCTATGAGTTGGGCCATAATTTTCGGATTGGTTTTCGCAACCTTTTTAACCTTGGTAATTGTGCCAGTTATGTACTATTTACTTATAAGATTGAAGTACAAAATGGGCGTGAAGGCCAGAGGATAAACTATCCATTTACAATATTTAAAACCCCATTCCTTAATTGGTTTGGGGTTTTTTAATTTATACCCGAATAACTAAACTAATCTCAAAATACGGTAATCTACCGATACAATTGCGTGCAACCCCCTATTCGTTTTTTGCATTAGAATAATTGTAAAACAAGTACTTTTAACCCATAATACTCAAAACACTATGAATAAAAAACACTAAAACTTTCAAGCTTGGCACTGTTGAGGTAAAATAATAACAATATTAATATACAGAAAAGCCATCTTAATAAAAATTGAGACGGCTTTTTTATGCTTTTAATCCTCCGCTCCTCACCTACTGTTTCTGCACATTGAATCCAAATACCACTCTTCCTTTTACTTACAAGTATCTGTTCTATCTGAATTACTTTTGAAAACATGGAAAAAGAAAATATTATTGACAAACCAAGCTTTAACCCAAAAATAAAAACTTACTTTTTTGTATTGGGATGTTTTATTGGTCTCATTCCTTTTTTTGGCTGGATATTTATACTAGTTTGGATTTTAGGTTTTGGGAAATATTGGACAAAAAAACAATACAATGCCTTGGAATGTCAGCTCAACGAAAACACCTTATATTTTAAAAAAGGAGTAATGGTTACTCTGGAAAAAACAATTCCATTAGAAAATATTCAAGATTTAGCTTTTAAAGAAGGCCCATTACTTCGTTACTTCGGGTTGGCTATTTTGCAAATAGAAACTGCTGGAGGACAGGGAGCTGGACCAGGAGGAGACTTAACTTTAATAGGCTTAAATGGCGCAAAAGAATTTAAAGAAAAGGTACTTGCACAGCGCCAAGCTATTAAATCACAGGCACACTCTGGGGCACCTTCTGTTGCTTCTTCAAATAACAATGCAGATGTATTAATGGAGATTTCTGAAACGCTTAAACGTATAGAAAACAAACTTCCTAAAGCATGAAACTTTATGTAACTCTTTTGCGCGAAAGTCTATTGTTTGCGCTGCAAGCTTTACGTGTAAATCGACTGCGTACAGTGCTTTCTTTACTTGGAGTTACTATAGGAATATTTGCAATTATCTCTGTTTTCACATTAGTAGATAGTTTGGAAAACAGTATAAAAGGAAGCATTGAATCTTTAGGAGATAATGTGGTATTTGTACAAAAATGGCCTTGGACGTTTGGGCAAGATTATCCTTGGTGGAAATTTATCAATAGACCTCTCCCCGATTTAGATGAGCTAGGAGCAATTCAAAAAAAATCGAAATATGCGCAAGCGGCCTGTTTTATGATTGGCCAATCTGCCACTGCCGAATACAAAGAAAATGCCTTTGAAGCCATAGAACTTGCTGCCGTTTCTTATGAATACTACCGAGTTAAGGACCTGCAATTAGCATCTGGACGTTACTTTACCGTTTCGGAAAGCGAAGGCGGACGCCCGTATTGCATTATTGGTGCTGATATAGCAGAAGTCTTGTTTGGCGGTGGAAACCCAATTGGAAAAAGCATAGAAGTTAAACGTCAAAAAATGAAAATAATTGGTGTTTTTCGAAGAGAAGGTGAAAGTTTTTTAGGAAATAGTCAAGATCAGCAAATATTTATTCCAATAAATTTTGCTCGTAAATTCACCGATATTTCTAGCCCAAGAGTTAACCCATTTATTATGGTAAAAGCATTGCCCAATGTTAGCAACCAACAACTTATTGATGAACTTACAGGAATAATGCGTGGCATGCGAAGATTAAAGCCAAAAGCCGATGACAATTTTGCATTGAATCAAACCAGTATGCTTACCAATACTTTTGCGAAATTATTTGATGTGCTTGGAATTGCAGGTGGAATAATCGGTCTGTTCTCCATTTTGGTTGGAGGTTTCAGCATCGCCAATATTATGTTCGTTTCTGTAAAAGAACGCACAGGGTTAATCGGAATTCAAAAATCCTTAGGTGCTAAAAACTTCTTTATCCTCTTTCAGTTTTTAAGTGAAGCCATTTTTCTTTGCGTGCTGGGAGGGCTGTTCGGTTTACTAATAATTTTCTCACTTACTTTAATTGTAAACGCAACTGGAACGTTTTACCTCAGCCTGTCTTCCGACAACATTATTTTAGGGCTAAGTCTTTCTGTAGCTATTGGAACTATTTCTGGCATTTGGCCTGCTTATATTGCATCAAGGTTAGATCCCGTGGAAGCGATTAGGATGAATTAAATTAATTCCAACTGATAAACCTTATCAGTATTTTCATCAACCTTAAACCTATCGTCAATTCTAAACCCCACAACCCAAACAATTTCGTTTTTACATTCCAACACGTAAACCTCATTTTTCAAGTTTCGTGGAATTTTTTGATCAATTAAAAAGTCACTTACTTTTTTCATGCCTTTCATTCCAAACGGCTGAAACCTATCTCCGTTTTTCCAAGGCCTTAATGTTAAAGGAAAATGCAACTTAGAAAAATCAAGGGTGGCGTTTTTCGGGGATTTACCTAGATGAAAACTCGAAATATCCAACACCTCCATGTTTAGGTTAAGTGGTTGTTTAATACTACTGGTTGTTTCGTCAATCCTGACAGAGCTTAGGTTGTCTAAACGATTTGGCTTTACAATCAAATAGTTTCTGTCATTTACCAAAGTTGCCAATGTCCCATGAAAAACTCCACCCGGTTGACTTTTTTGTTGAATTGAACCGACAATATCTTTACAAACCGAATAGCTAAACCCAAAGTCAATAAGGAGTTCGTACAAATAAACATACGTGGGTTTTAATGCCAAAAGCGCAGACTTGTCGATTTTCCAATATTCTTTTTCACGTGTCATTATCGTTGGTTTCAAACGAGCTATTTCATTTTCCAAAACCTGCTGGTAGTCTCTAATTGCCTGTGCGCTTTCCGAAAACTGTTCTTCTATGTTTTCTCGTATTTCTTTCAATGGAGGAATAACACGTTGTCGGATATTATTACGCATGTAATTATCCGATTCATTACTTGAATCTTCTCTCCACTTTAGATTATTTGAATTGGCCCAATCCATTATTTCTTTTCGAACCACTGCCAAGAGGGGCCGAATAACACCATTATTATTTGGAAGAATTCCATGTAAACCCCTTATTCCCGCACCTCGAATTAAATTAATGAGCATGGTTTCCGTTTCATCACTTTTGTGAGTTCCCACTACAACAAAGTCTAACTTTTTTTCTCTACGAAGATTTTCAAACCAATTGTACCTGAGTTTTCTGGCTGCTTCTTGTGTGCTTAGTTTTTCCTTTTTTGCTAGTTCTTTAGTTTCGAAATGAATGACATTGAATTTTACTTTTAATTGGAATGCTAGATTTTTCACAAACTCCTCATCCCCTTCCGATTCCTTTCCTCGAAGATTAAAATTACAATGAGCCAATTCAAATTTTAACCCCAAATTTTGAAATAAATAACACAAAACCACCGAGTCAACTCCTCCACTTACTGCCAATAAATAGCTGGTGTTTTCCCAGTTTTGGACATTATTATTAAACCACTTTATAACCTTTTGTTGCACGAAACAAATTAATGATTTTTCATTGTAACCTAGCCCATGTCTTCAAAACTTTCATCTAGACTTCATTTTGAGGTCTTCTTATACATTTGCACCCATGATCCAAATAGACGATGTTCTTATCTCTCGCACGGTTTTCCAAAAAAAGTTCGTTTGCGATTTGTCTGCCTGTAAAGGCGCCTGCTGTGTAGATGGAGAAGGAGGAGCTCCTTTAACCGATGAAGAAATTGAAATTATTACCGATAATTTAGACGCCATAAAGCCTTATGCTGACCGAAAAGGACAAAAAGTAATAGAAGAAGAAGGAATTTGGGCTCGAGATACAGATGGAGAAAAAGTTACGACTCTGGTTGATGGGGCACAATGTGCCTTTGTGTTTTTTGATGCCGAAGGCACAACCAAATGTGGAATAGAACAAGCTTTTAATGATGGCAAAACTGAGTTCATAAAACCTATAAGTTGTCATTTGTACCCTGTAAGATTAAGAGAATACCGAAAATTTACTGCAATGAATTTTCACGAATGGGAAATTTGCGAACCAGCTTGTGCGTGCGGAGAAGAATTAGATGTACCCGTTTTCCGATTTTTGAAAGAACCAATTATCCGGAAATTTGGAGAAGAATTTTTTGGCAAACTTCAAGAAGCTCAAAAACTCTTAAAATTAGATTGATTTTTTCTGTCAAATGATGGTTTTAGGCATCTAGCTAGTTGTTAGCTATATAGCTATTTTTAAAAACTAAACATTCTTATAGAGCCAATTTCATTTAAGTTCCATTTGGTAGAGTATTAGGGGTTTTTAGTGGGTTATTCACAAGTAATTAACAACAAAAGGCTATCAAAATAATTAAATCAGCCGACATTTCATCATAAAATCGAGAAAAAAGATGTGCATACTACCTAAACACGATGCAAGTCAAACGCACTCTATCTTCTAGAAAAAACTTTTAAATCTATCAACATAATCGTGTTAATGCCCATTGTTGAAAACTCTCTCGGATTGTGAATTTCTTCGACTTGCGATGAAGAAGTAGAATAGTCACATTTGTGTCAAGCAGGTTGCGAAATTGTCTTTTCGTTTCATAAATAGCAGACTTAATTTTTAGAATAAAGATTACAAACCGCCAGTACAAAGAATCTGGTCTGAGATTTTTGACTCCTGCTTAAAAAGGAGATTATTAATACGCAAACAGAAGAAGTAACATGGAAGAAAAAAAGACGATTGACCCTGAAATCATTGGGGCTTTACCACCAGACATTAATGAAGTGAAAACCACCAGAGACCTAGAACTTGAAGAACCAATCTTACAAAAGAACCCAAACCGATTTGTACTTTTTCCTATTGAACACGACGACATCTGGCAGATGTACAAAAAATCTGAAGCTAGCTTTTGGACAGCCGAAGAAATTGACTTACAGCAGGATACAATAGACTGGGAAGGTAAGTTAAACGACAACGAAAGATATTTCATAAAACAGATTCTTGCTTTTTTCGCAGCATCAGATGGAATCGTAAACGAGAATTTGGCAGAAAACTTCGTCTCTGAAGTTCAATACACTGAAGCTAAGTTTTTCTACGGTTTTCAAATTGCTATCGAAAACATTCATTCTGAGACTTACTCTCTTTTAATTGATACTTACATTAAAGATGCTGAAGAAAAAAACAAGCTATTTAATGCAATTGAAACTTTAGATTTTGTAAAAAAGAAAGCAGACTGGGCTTTAGATTGGATAGATAACGGATCTTATGCAGAACGCCTAATTGCATTTGCAGCAGTTGAAGGAATTTTCTTTTCAGGATCATTCTGTTCTTTATTTTGGTTGAAAAAACGTGGTTTAATGCCCGGCCTTACTTTCTCTAACGAATTAATTTCAAGAGACGAAGGATTGCATTGTGATTTTGCCTGTTTACTTTATAACAATCACTTAGTAAACAAATTGCCAAAATCTAAAATTGAGCAAATCATTACAGATGCAGTTTCTATTGAAAAAGAATTTGTAACCGATGCTCTTCCTGTTTCTTTAATAGGTATGAACGCAAAATTGATGTCTCAGTACATTGAGTTTGTTGCCGACAGATTACTTATGGAATTAGGTAACGACAAAGTTTACAACACGGCAAATCCATTTGATTTTATGGAAATGATTTCTCTTCAAGGAAAAACCAATTTTTTTGAAAAACGAGTAGCTGAATACCAAAAAGCTGGCGTAGCAAATCAAGAAACAAAAGGTGGTTCATTCAGTCTAGACACTGATTTTTAAAAAACAAGAAGGGTAAAAATTATGTTTGTATTAAAAAGAGACGGTAGGCAAGAATCAGTAATGTTTGACAAAATTACTGCACGGATTAAAAAACTGTGTTATGGTTTGTCAGAACACGTTGATCCTCAAAAAATTTCCATGAAGGTTATCGAAGGACTTTATGACGGAGTTACCACTGCAGCGCTGGACAATTTAGCAGCTGAGCAGTGTGCTTCCATGACGGTACTTCACCCAGACTACGCTCAATTGGCATCAAGAATAGTTGTTTCCAATTTGCATAAGAGTACTGAAAAGTCGTTTTCTAATACCATGAAAGCTCTTCATGAATACATTGATCCTAAAACAGGAGAAAATGCTTCTTTGATTGCTAATGATGTAATTAAGATTATTCAAGATAATGCAGAAAGATTAGATTCTTATATCATTTATGATAGAGATTTTGGTTATGATTTTTTCGGAGTTAAAACCTTGGAAAGATCTTATTTACTTAAAATAAAAGGAGAGGTTGCTGAACGTCCTCAACACATGTTGATGCGTGTTTCTATAGGAATCCATAAAGATGACATAGAATCGGCTTTAAAGACCTATGATTTAATGTCTGAGCGTTGGTTTACTCACGCAACTCCGACCTTATTTAATGCCGGAACTCCAAAACCTCAAATGTCTTCTTGTTTCTTATTAACGACACAAGACGATAGCATTTCAGGGATTTATGACACTTTAAAACAATGTGCTCAAATATCTCAATCTGCTGGTGGAATTGGTCTTTCAGTTCACAATGTTAGAGCTACTGGCTCGTACATAAAAGGAACAAATGGCGCTAGTAATGGTATTGTACCAATGCTTAGAGTGTTTAACGACACGGCACGTTATGTTGATCAAGGTGGTGGAAAAAGAAAAGGTTCTTTTGCTATTTATTTAGAACCTTGGCATGCTGATATTTTCGATTTCTTGGATTTGAAAAAGAATCACGGAAAAGAAGAAAATAGAGCGAGAGATTTATTCTATGCCATGTGGATTCCAGATCTTTTTATGGAAAGAGTAAAAGCCGACGGCGAATGGACTTTGATGTGTCCAAACGAATGTCCCGGTTTGGCAGATGTACATAGTGCTGAATTTGAAACACTATACCACAAATACGAAAGTGAAGGAAAAGGAAGGAAAACCATAAAAGCACAAGATCTTTGGTTTAAAATATTAGAGTCTCAAATAGAAACTGGTACTCCTTACATGCTTTACAAAGATGCGGCTAACTCAAAATCACCACAACAAAATTTAGGTACTATCAAGTCTTCTAACTTGTGTACTGAAATAATGGAATACACTGCCAAAGACGAAGTTGCAGTATGTAACTTAGCTTCATTAGCACTTCCAAAATATGTGGTAAATGGCAAGTTTGATCACGAGAAATTGTTTGAAGTTACCTACCAGGCAACATTAAACTTGAATCGAATAATTGACAATAACTTTTACCCAGTACCAGAAGCCGAGAAAAGTAATATGCGACACAGACCGATTGGTCTTGGTGTGCAAGGGTTAGCTGATGCGCTTATTTTAATGCGTCATCCATTCGATTCTCCACAAGCAAAAGAACTCAACAGGGATATATTTGAAACCATGTATTATGCTTCTATGACCGCGTCGAAAGACTTGGCCATAAAAGATGGAGCTTATGAAACATTTGAAGGATCGCCTACTTCTAGAGGAGAATTTCAATTCGATTTATGGGGAGTTAAACCTTCGGATAGATGGGAATGGGATGTTTTGAAAGAAGAAGTGAAAAAACATGGTGTAAGAAACTCTTTGTTAATGGCGCCAATGCCAACTGCTTCAACAGCTCAAATATTAGGAAATAACGAAGCTTTTGAGCCATATACGTCTAACATTTATACTCGTAGAACTTTATCTGGTGAGTTTGTAGTGGTCAACAAACATTTACTCCGTGACTTAGTAAATCTTGGAATTTGGAACGATAGCCTTAAAAACAAATTGATTGCTGGAAACGGATCCGTTCAAAACATAAATGAAATTCCGGATAACTTAAAAGAGTTGTACAAAACTTCTTGGGAAATAAGCCAAAAAGTGATTATTGATATGGCTGCCGATAGGGGTGCTTTTATTGATCAATCGCAGTCGTTGAACATATTTATGGAAAACGCCAATTTTGCAAAACTTACTTCTATGCATTTTTATGGATGGGAAAAAGGTTTGAAAACAGGTATGTATTACTTAAGGACTAAAGCCGCAAGGGATGCTATTAAATTTACCGTTGATAAATCTCAATTGGAAGAACCTGTACCAATAGCTAAAACTAAAGCTAAGTCTGAGGCTAAGCCGGAAGAAAAAGCGGAAACTACTATGAGTGGTGACGAATACACAAAATGGTTGCAAGAACAAAGAGCAATTGCCGATGAATCTGGCGATTGTGAAATGTGTTCAGGTTAATAAACCTAAATACATTCGACGGAGAGAAATGAAGTCAAATGTGTCTAGAATAAATTTTTACTTAATTACAAACTACCCTGATGGAAACATTGGGGTTTTTTGTCGCTGAACTTTGGAACCATACAGGAAAAAACGTGTACATGGCAGCTTCAGAAAATATAATTTTTTCTAAAAACCCTTTGTCATAAATAAATTTGGACCATAAAAGCCTGTACAACATCACATCGGCCATTCCCCTAGAGTAATATGGAGTGCTGGGAAAATTAGGACATCACAGGACTTGGTGCTGTTGTCGTACTCGTATCTATTCACGGCAACCTTCTTATAATTTAGCTTGCATAAAAAACTCCCACACAAAAAGCATAGTCGAATTTAGGTAAAAATATTGAAATGAAAAACTCTTAGCGCAGCTTCTATATACTACTCAACAAGCACTTTCTTTGTTAAAGTTATTCCGTCTCCTTTTACTCTAATTAGGTATAATCCAGGAGTAGAAATAGTTAATGGAATCAAATATTCCGAGTTTTGAGAATCGAATAATTCTGATGAAACTTGTACGCCTTTCATGTCAATAATTTCGATCGTTGCAGTTTTAACTTCTTTGGGAATTTCAACGTGCATTGTTCCGTTTGAAGGATTTGGAAATACAATTAATTCCTTCTGAATATTCAGGCCTGACTCATTTGTTGAAGTGGTACTGTCAATTGATCCACCAAATACTTCTCCAAGTGGATTTTTAGGGTTAAAAGGATGATTGGGATGTGTCGTATCTGCCTTATCATACCCCCAAGCAGAATTAAATATTTCTTTTGTTGGCAGGTCCTGCAACCACACTACAACCTTTAGATTATTAAAATTCTCTATACTATGTTCCGTGGCATGATCAATAGGATCTCTACTACTATTTGGTAAACGGTAATTCCCATTAAATGTGTAAGAAGTTTTGAAGTTAAAAGTGACGCCTTTCAGCATATCTCCTTGTATGAGCTCACCATTAGTCGGTAACATTTTTTTAAATACCATTTCAAAGGAGGTTTCTCCGTTTGACTTAGCATTTTTAACGGTATTGGTTTCAACTATAGCTACAAATATTTTAGAAACCTGATTCTTAATCGTCTGTAAAGGTTCGAATGCCACATCAATGTCAATAGTTTTTCCGCCATTTGAAGTTTTAATGTGTGGCGTTATTTTAAGATATGAAAACCGTTTCATTTCTGCCTCTAACTCATTTTTAGTAGTTGCAGCCACGGGCTGGAAATGCACATCACCGTTTATATATAAATGAGGAACTCCATTAACTCCATAAAAATTTCTGCGATTTCTTCCTTCAACAGTATAATAAGGATCCCCTAAACCAGGCCAGCTCATTTGGTATTTAATCATTGTATAGCGTTGAGCCATGGATGCATCATCTATATAAGCTTTCTTAATTCCTACGTTTCCAGGAGTACATGGCCCACAAGTAGAACTAGTAAATACTTCAACGATAGGTACACGAGGGATGCTATCTTGAGCAAATGAAATAATGGAAAATGCTAATAATAAGGATACAAAGACTTTTTTCATGGTAAATATTTTAGGCAAATGTAATTATTACGAAATGTGAATTTAAAATATTTTTTTAATAGTCAACTTCAGCCGTTGCTGCTCTAAACAAAGGAACAAATACGCCACGCCTTACGACAGAAAAATTAAAACCTCCTTATTTCTTTTTAAATTTTTTATTTATTATTCTTCTTTTCCATTCCTCTCCAAATAAATCAAAAACGTTAAGAGAATAGACCCCTAACAATACCGCCCAAGAAAGAAGTATCCATAAAAAAACAATCCAATTGGATGAATCATTAATGGCAATGATAAAAGGAACAGCCAAGCTTAAAACAGCAATTGCAAATAGTTTATAAAATCCCTTTACGTTTTGAACATATTCCTCTTCTTTTCTAATCGCTTCCATTTCTTCTTTTTTCTTAGAATCAGCAATGTTAATATCGAACACTGCAGCCAAAGATTTTAATGATTCAAAACCTGCATTTTCTCCATTTTCAATTCGTTGAATTGTCCTTATACTTACTCCGCTCATTTCTGCAAGTTGATCCTGAGACCAATGACGTTCTAATCTCATTTTTTTAAGATCTCTTAAGCTAATTGTATTTAAATTCATTTTTCTTTAGATTCTTAATGACTTTTATTTATTCGGCAAAAGTAATTCTTAAGTTTATTTTCCTTTGAAATCAACAAGACAGGGACATGACAATTGTACGACAGCATCCTGACACTAATATGACGAAACAAAGTAGTGTAATAATAAATGCCAATTCCAACTAAGGCTAAAAGTAAAATTGAGCGGTTTTTCAAACAAAAACAAAGGAAATTAACCAAGGAACCAACACAGCTAAAACCACTACAGAAATTAAATTAAGCACCAATCCAATTTTAGCCATTTGTGGCATTTTTATTAATCCACTACTATAGACGACTGCATTCGGCGGAGTAGAAATTGGCATCATAAAAGCGCAGCTTGCAGCTAGAGTAACCGGAATAGTGATTTCGTAAGGAGAAACCCCCATTCCTTCCGAAATTGCAATCACCACGGGCAACATAACGGTCACCAAAGCTACGTTACTCATTATTTCGGTAGCAAAAATGGAAACTGCAATTAATGTAAACCCTAAAATGAAAATGCTTGCAGAAACATTTTCAGCAACCCAGTTTCCTACATTAGAAACTAAGCCAACTTGGGCAAAAGCAGCCGCTAAACTTAAACCTCCACCAAATAAAATTAGGATTCCCCAAGGCAGACGTGTAGTTGCTTTCCAATCGAGAATAAACTCACCTTTATTTAGGTTTACAGGTAGTAAAAACATGAGTAGTCCGCCAAACATGGCTATGGTTGTGTTATGAAGAATAGAGGAGTCTAAAAGCACGTTAATCTGGCTTTTAAAAATCCAAAGAAATGCCGTTAATAGAAAAACTATCAAAACCATTCGCTCTCCTTTTTCCATTTTACCAAGCTCCAATCTTTTTCTTTCGAATAGAGCTGCACTTCCATCAATTTCAGTTAGTTCAATTTTTAATAGAACTTTAGTAAGTAATAAATAGGTGATGCTTAAAAGTAAAATTCCAGTTGGAACTCCTACCAACATCCATTGTCCAAAACCAATTTCAATGTGGTGGTATTCTTGAAAAAGACCTGCAAAAACAACATTAGGAGGTGTTCCAATAATGGTCATGGTCCCCCCAATATTGGCGGCGTAAGCAATTGCCAAAAGAAGTGCTAATGCAAATGTTTCAAATTCTTTCTGGTTATTGCTGTCTTGATGTTTTAATAAATTTAAGACTGAAAGAGCGATTGGCAGCATCATTACTGTAGTCGCAGTATTAGAAATCCACATACTTAAAAAGGCTGTGGACAGCATCATTCCAAGTAAAATACCGAGTGGTTTTGTTCCCGTTAGCTTAATAATGAATAAGGCCATTCTAATGTGAAGCTTTCTTTCCTCCATTGCCAGCGCAATGATAAATCCACCCATAAAAAGGAAGATAATTGGATTTGCATAAGGAATAAATGTGTCTTTTATACTAAACAACCCTAGGCTTGGGAAAATAATCATTGGAAGCATGGCAGTAATATAAATGGGAACAACTTCCGCCATCCACCAAATAATCATCCACGAAGAAATTCCATAAACTTGGTAAAGTTTCTGCTCATTATCCGGGCTGAGAAATAAAAAACTCAGAAATAAAAGAGGCCCCAGCACAAGAGCAAGTTTTTTATAATATGGGTAGCTGTTTTCCTTCGTCATCACAAATCAAAAATAAGCCCTTACTCGCATTGAACCAGTATGAACTGTTTTGCTATCTTCCGATTGACGACCGCCATAACTCAAGTCTAGTTGCAGGTATTTTCCGATATTTCGCTGGTAACTAATCTGCCATGTCGCATTTACACCGGGAAGCAAACCTTCCAACATTTCGTAGGATAGTGAGCTATTGGGCGCTCCATTATACGACATATTTATAATGTTAACCTCAGCGACAAAACTCCCCTTGCCAACTTTATTTATTTTGGTTTCAAGACCCAGTTTGTGACTCTCACCTAATTCACTTTCCAAACCTAATTCGCTTTCCAAATTTGGAGAGTTTTCTTTTTGCTGGTACTTATACAGTACCGATAAGCGAAACCCCACTCCTTTTTGAAACGTAATTTTGGGCTGAACAGAAAAATATTCTATCAAAAAATCGCGAGAATTGGCATAATCTGCACTGCTGCTTTTGTTCCCGTATTTGGCATCTATTTCGGTTAAAAGTAATCGGCCAAAATTTACTCTAGCTCGTACATTATGAAAAACATTACTGCGGCTCTCTAGTCCATTAGTAATAAAAACCCTTCCCTTTATGTCTTGGTAAGTCCAGTCTAAACCAAAAACAGGATGTGTACGGTTGAAGTAAACCGTATTTCTAAGGGAAGAATTGAGGGTAACCAAGAAAGTATCTAAACCCACATTAGGCATTGGATTAAAGCGCACATTGTTTTCCTCACTTTTGGTTTTTCTATTAATTCGATATGCAAATTGGTCAGAAAAAGCACTAAGAAACTTTTTAATGCCTTTTTCTTTTCGCCATACTCTCGCCGGGTTTATCATTATGGTTTGGCTAAACTGATTGGTAAATACTTTTACATAATCATCGGTTACTATAGAAATCTTGATATAATTTTTTTGATCTTCGAATATAGCAATTTCAAATTCGTTTATTTCCTTTATTCCATTGTTATTATAGTCAAACCAGGTATACTCTCCCTGGCCTGATGGCACCTGAATAAACTGAAATTCTCGGCCTGCTTCTAACCCCGATCCTATTTCATAAAATGAACTTGCCGTTATGGCTCCTTTCAGCAAACGTAAATTGTATTCTATTCGATTCAAAAAGTTTTCATCTGCTTTTTGAGTAGTAAGCCGCGCATTTTCTATCTTCAGTTTTCTGTAAGTAGTTTTACTGGCAATTTGTATGGTTCTGTTCTTTTTCCAATCCAAAGCAAGCCCAACACTTTCACCAAAAGTTACGCGTTTAATTTTGTCGTCTTCTGGCTTTTCATCGTCCCGCTGGTTATAAAATATCTTGTATTGCAAAGCAGCACTATCTATTGACTTTACAAAAAACTCTTTTTCCCAAAACCGATAGGTAGTCGCGGATAATGTGTCCCCCTTAAGATCCTGAATTCGATTGTCTTCTCTATCATCTCGATATCCCACATTAAAAAACAGAATACGTTGCTGAATGAGGCTTTTATGTCTAATAAATTGAGTGCTGCTTAACGATCCTTTGGAATCTAAAAAATAACCATCGAAATCTACAAAGAGTCCTTTGTGTTTTACATCCATACCCATTACGTGTTTATTGGCATTGTACTCACTTCCACTAAAGAAACCGTTCCAACTGTATTTTATTTGGCCTTTGTTTCCATTATTTAAAGCCAAAGAGGCCGATGTTAAATTTTGATCTTCGGAAAGTTTAACATTACGTAAATTCCAATCGCGATAAAATTCAACAGTCCTAACTCTTTCTATTTCTGTAAAATATTTACTCCAGTGTTCGTAACCCAGCTCTGGAATAAGCGCCCATTTTGTTTTTTCTTTCAATTTAATTTTATTGTTCCACGTCACTTTTCCCGAGTATCCAATATCATCGTTTTTATCTTTATCACTAAAAGTATTTATGTCGTTGTTACTAATTGCTGTTTCAAATTTTAGACTTGAATTTTTATTGAAATTATAGCTACCTCCAAGTGCAATCATTTGTTTTTGTTTCGGCGAAAACAACAGAACCACGGGGGCGTAATCTCCTTGTTTTATCCCTGAAGTTAAAGGAGCTATCCACTTATAAACTCGTCCATTAGCAACGGAATTTAGCAAAACATAATCTCCGTTTCCAAAACCAACTTCAGAAAAACTTACCCTATAAAATGCACTGTCTGAGTTTGTAGAATAAACCAATACTGAATCGTAACCTAAAGTATCTATGATTTTGTAGAGAACTTCATTTTCATTAAACTCAGTTAATCGAGTACCACTAGAAATTGCTTGATTTAAACTGTCTCCAACACCAGCAAGAATCGCTTTTTGTTCGTCGTTCAAATCTTGTTGTAGGCTTTGGTTTTTAGCGTCTTGTTCAGAATAAAGATTAAAATTTAATTTTAACTTTTTGTATTCATAAAAATCCGAAAACTGAACTACACTTCGAGTATAGTTTTGATCAGAATACTGGAATTCTATTATTATCCTTTTGTCTTTAGTAACAATTTGTTTAGCGGTAAATGTAATTTCAGCGGTGTTATAATTAATTATGTAATCGTTGTCTTGCCCTCGAATGAGAAGTTTTCCATCCACAAAAACACGTTCTGTTCCTGATAAAATAATTATATAAGTTTCGTTTCCCTCTCCCCTTAATCGGTAAGGTCCTTGGTTTCCCTCCACACCTTGAATTACATTTCTAGAAAACTTTCCACGGGACAATGCTCCGCTCATTTGAATATCCATTTTTGCCGCCTTTGCCGTGTCCTTTACGTTCTTACCTAAGTAGAACCGAGAAGCTCCACTAATACCTTGTGCTTTCTTTAGGTATTTCATAAAATAACTGTTCTTCGATTTTATCATGTAATCACCAGCAATAAGCCTAGCTCTGTCATTATAAATTTGAATAAATACTTTATCAAAGTCTTGTAATTGCTGTGTATTTCCTTCTGGTTGAATCGGCACATTTTCATCGCTAATAGCTGCCATTACATATAGATTATCTGCAATTTTTCCATTCAATTGTAGATTCATACTTGAGCTTACACTTAAATCTCTATTGTTTCCAAAACCCAACCCACGAGATATACTTCCACTTTTTTCGATTCCACCAAGTTCAAAAATATCGTCGTTATTTCTTGGAACCGCCGTATATCTGAATGGGTTTCTTGTAATGGAAACTTCGTCTTGAATTCTATTTGGGTTTTTGTGATAATATTCCTGATAAAAACTAAAAGGATATGTCTTGTATTTAATTTTTACTTTTTCCTTTCTAAAGGGAGAATCTTTATTCCAAATTAATTCGCTTGTTAAAGAATTGATCGTATAGTTACTAGAGTCAATTTTCTTCCCGCTTTCAGTAAAAAGTTTAATGCTTCCTGAAATTAAACTTAAACTGTCAATTAGTATGGTGTCATTAGTAGTTTGAAAAACTTTTAATGCAGGCTCAGAGCTACTCTTCTGTGCATACAAAAAGTTAGAGCACAAAAAGAATCCAATAAAACCTAAATATATATGTAGTGAATATCGTTCGAACACCGTGGGGCCCAAATTTAATAATACCCATTAACGCTTTTACACGGCTTTAGGTATAATCGTGGAGCTATAATTCTTGAAAAAAGGTAATAAAAAAGCCGTTCTCCAATTTCATTGGGAACGGCTTTAAATGATATAGAAAACCTTTTACTGTTTTTTATTCTTTTTTCTTGTTCTTTTCTCTTGTCGAGTAGCTGATTTTCAAGGCATTCACTTCGCGAAGTTCTTGTTTAACTTTTGAAACTATTCCCATTTTAGTATCTTGATCTACTTTTAAAGAAGTCGTTAATAAAGGAATTAATTGTTCATCTACTTCAGTACGTTTAGTTTCAATGTATTCTTGAATA
>Ga0307998_1000473_pt1 | contig 22789 bp, 24 predicted proteins | sample Davwhametageno37_FD_203147 | JGI IMG/M metagenome (GOLD analysis project Ga0307998, IMG submission 203147) | Marine microbial communities from Davis Island wharf, Antarctic Ocean - #37 | ecosystem: Environmental > Aquatic > Marine > Unclassified | place: Antarctic Ocean: Davis Island wharf... | reverse complement strand
CAACAGGCGTTGCAATGCCATAGCGTTGTAGTAATTGTTTAGATTGGTATTCGTGTAAGTTCATTAATTCGGTAGGGTTGTCGATTATTTAGGCTAAATCCTATTTTCTCTCAAAAGTGCGCTTGATGCTAGTAAAAAGGACTTAAAAACAGAAAAGCCACAGCGATTAAGCTATGGCTTTTTTACTTAACGAATGATTTGGTTTGACTATAAATCTTGTTCCCAAGCATTACCATAGACTTTTCCATTTTTAGACAGAATAAACATTTGATAAATGCTCGTTACCCACATGAATGTAGAAGCTAAACTATAACCAATACCACCAATAATCGTCAAATAAGCAAAACTTGGATTTAGTTTTGTTAGCCACCATGACAGGATGTCTAAAATTAAGAATCCGAATGGGAAAGCAATGGCTATTACTTTTAGTTTTTTTGGTATGCCGACTGCAAAACTAAAAATCAAGCTAATAAAGAAAAAGATAAAGCTAATCCCAAATAAGTGAATGTGAGAGATTCGCGTTAGACTTTGAAAGCTAGCCCCATCACTTGTAGCAGCTAACTTTTGAACTTCTTCGAAGTTCTTAAAGTTGGGGATGTTTGGAATATTGCTATGGCAGGCAACACAGTGCTTTTCAAACACTTTCTTAAAGTGAGCATCCCAATCTTTTTTAGGTGCGCCTTTTCGTACCCATTTAATAATATCTGCACGTACTGCGTCTGGTGCATTTGCTTTCATGGAGCCGTTAAGTTTACTCTCTAAAGTGCTATGTGAGCGGTCACCGTAATAGCTATAAACAATATCATTTTTAGATAACCCTATTTCACCATCGGCCATGCCATGCGTCATCATGATTTGTAAGCCGGCCATAAGTAAGCCAATGCCAACTACAAGCAAGTAACCTGTAAACAATGTTTTGACTGGCAATGGCATATTAGGAAGGTTCAGCCACGTCATATTAGAGGGAGTAAATTTCATTTTTAATCTCGTTAAATATTAGTTGAAAATGATAGCACTCAAAGTATGGTTCAACCAAGTAAAGAAAAGACGAAATGACTTTAATTCCTCCCATTACAGATTGTTGAGACTAACTGCTATAATACGGCTTCAATCAAGTTAATAGTGAGTGCTATGCGTTTAGTTGTTCAAGGCCGCGCCATTAGTGTTGCGCATCTTACTCATATTCATCGTTTAATCGGCGGTAATGCCCAGTTTATACAAATTGGTGAATATGCCTATTACCTACCTGTGCATTCGTCAGATTTTGACGATGTTAGTCGCTTCTGTGCTGAGCAGAAAATAGACTGCGCTTTAGTGCCAGATAAACAGCGTTTAGCTAGCTTTGGCTTGTGTGTCATGGATATGGATTCGACGTTAATTTCGATTGAGTGCATTGATGAAATTGCTGACATGATGGGTATTAAGCCGAAAATTGCTGAGATTACTGAAGTAGCGATGCGCGGCGAATTAGATTTTTCTGAGAGCTTAAAACAACGCGTTTCATTACTTAAAGGGTTGGATGAGTCTGCACTGCAAAGGGTGATTGAAGAGCGTTTGACGCTTAACCCTGGTGTGCGTGAATGGATAGCCGCATGTAAAGAAAATAATATCAAAACCTTGGTGGTTTCAGGTGGCTTTACCTTCTTTGCCTATCATGTAAAAGAAATGCTAGGGTTGGATTATGCCGTTTCTAATGTGCTCGAAATTGTTGATGGAAAACTCACTGGCATTGTTGTTGGCGATATCGTAGACGCACAACGCAAAGCCGATGAATTAGTGAAAATACGAGATCAACTAGGTTTGCAAGTGACGCAAACCATTGCTATTGGAGATGGTGCGAATGATCTGAAAATGATGGGTGTTGCCGAGATTGGTATTGCTTATCATGCGAAGCCAGTAGTGCAAGAGCAGGCCACGTACGCATTGAATCATGTTGGTTTAGATGGCGCCATTCATCTGCTCACTGCGTAACTTACAATAGGTTTAATTCCTCTTCACTAAACCCTGCCTGCCTACGTGCATCCATATTAAATGGCGGTCTTAATTTAGGTGCGTTGTATTGCTGGCATAGTGATTCAAATGTCGAAATTGGTTGAAGCTGACGTTGTTTACACAGCCAGTTATACCAAGTGTTGCCAACGGCAACATGACCAATCTCATCACGCAAAATAATATCAATAATTTCAGCGGCAGCCATATCGCCAGCTTGCGCTAATTTATTACGTAGTGGCGGACTAGCATCCAAACCGCGTGCTTCCATCGTTCGCGGTACTAAAGCCATGCGGGCGAGCACGTCTTCTTGTGTGCGTTCGACCATTTCCCATAGTGAATTGTGACCTAAAAAACTGCCGTATTCGTAGTCGAACGTTTTTAAGTGTGTGTTAACTAATGAGAAGTGATAAGCCTCTTCTGCGGCGACTTTCAGCCAATCAACATAATATTGCGTTGGCATATCAGCAAACCGCCACACCGCATCCAAAGCTAAATTAATCGCGTTGAATTCAATATGCGCGAGCGCATGAATCAGCGCAGCACGGCCCTCCACCGTATTCATGGCACGTTTTTTGACGGCCAGTGGTGATACCAATTCTGGCTTGCTCGGACGACCAGGTAGTTGTCGGCCAGCAACGGCTTCAGCGCCCATTTTTATTTGTGGATTCAGTGAAACTTGCTGTTCAGTATAGGCCTTTTGTAAGCCAATGACTCCCTCTACTTTACGTTGCGGGTCATCTGTGGTGAGCCAGTTCAATGCGCTTTGACGTAGTTCTACGCCATCTAATAAACAGGAGTTAGTGGTCAAAGTTTAATTAAGTCTATTAATAATATAGCTTATCAAATGGTAGGTTATCTAACTGATTACATAGCGTACCTACTTTGATTGGTTTGTTTTGATTTAAAGTCGCTAAAAAGTCTTGGTCATTGGCTAGCTTACCGATGATTTTTTTGATTGCTTTAGAGTAAGCATTTTTTACGTGAAAATCTGGCGCAATACCCAGCGCGCCAATTTCTGATGCTTGTTTTTTAATCCGAGTAATCGGCGTTATATCGTTGGTGTAAGCGCGTGCAATATACTCTGCATGGAAAGCATGCAATTGGGCGTTGTAAAAAATATGAGGTTCTAGTAACAACACAACATCAGCTTCACTGTCCGTCGCGCATTCATTAATGTTAGTAAAGCTGTTTTTTAATGAAGCCATGGCTGCTTGCTCTGCTAGTGGGCCTTGCATCTGCCATACATTTAAATAGGGGTGTAGAAAGCGCACAGGATGTAAGTAATGTGTCTTTGCAATATGGACTGCGATATTGCCTTGTAGCTTGGTCGATTCTCCTTGTAAGGGTTCTGTTTGTACTGACTCAGCTTGTACAAGAGTAGTACAAGCAAATAATAGAACGAATAAGCTGATTATTTGATTTGACATAATGACTTTCTTAAAAATTAATTGTTATTATAAACAATACGAACAATATAGCCCGCTCTATCATCTGATACATAGAGTGCACCATCTGGCCCAACGGCGACATCGACAGGTCGCCCCCAAGCGTTGTTGTTTTTGAGCCAGCCCGTAGCGAAATCGGCTGCACGGGTTGGCTTTCCGTGTTTAAACTGAATGCGAACAAGTTTATAGCCGCTTAATTGTTCACGATTCCAAGATCCATGTAATGCAACAATCGCATCTGTTTTAAATTCCGTTGGGAACTGACTTTTAGCTAAAAAAGTCATGCCAATTGGTGTTGAGTGTGATGTGAGCGTAATGGCTGGTCCTGTGGCTTCTTCACAAAATCCCTTAGCACCTAAAAAGTTGGGGTCTGCCATCATGCTGTGTGCGTTGTTTAGGTTTCCCCAGCAATGTGGCCAGCCATAATGCGCCCCAGGCATGATTTTATTAATATGCTCTGGGGGAAGGGTGTCATTAACAGGACCATTTTTACGGTCAGATCGCATATCAGCGCCATTGTTAGTCGCAAACATTTCCTTTGTTGTCGGGTGCCAAGCAAAGCCTTGCGAGTTTCTTAAGCCTTTTGCCCAAATTGGTGGGAGGGATGTATGCCTGCCAACAACAGCTAAGGCTCCAGCAGGTTTTCCCTCTGCTGTATAACGCAAAATGGTCGCGCGAGCAGGATTACTTTCGTTGCAAACATTGCAGCTAGAGCCAACATTGAGGTAAATATGGTTGTCTGGCCCGATTTTAATGGTTTTTAGGGTGTGACCACCAGTGGCTAGATTGCTGATGAATGGTTCTGGTGTAGACCAAGCATCATCTTTTTTGCTGAGTTTTACAACGCCATTTTGGTTGGCAACTAATAGTGTATTGCCTATAAATGCCAAACCATGTGGTGCATTCAAGTCTTCGGTGATTAAGGCTGGTGCCTCAGCGATGCCGTCATGGTTCTTATCTGACAGCATGATGACGCGATTGCTTTTTGCTGAAGTGACGAACAAATTCCCCTCTGGGTCAAAGGCCATCATGCGTGGCATGCTATCTAGTTTTGCATAGATATTAGCCTCAAAACCTGATGGTAAATTGAGGTTGAGTTTTGCTGGCGGCTCTGTTGCACAGACTAGAGGTGGCATGATGCCACACATTGCTAATGTGAAATAGCTTTTTAATTTGTATGTTAAGAGCTCAAGCATAGGATTATTTTACAGTGAGAAAGCTGCGCTCCTACTCATTAGGTAAGTACATCGGACCAAATCTTGCTTTCCCAAGCATTTGCATATTTCCCCTCTTGCTCAGATGGGCTAGCCGAAACACCACCACCTTGTTCAGAGAACATAATCTTTTTTCCTGCATTGTAACGGTAAGCATTGGCAACATGCATCGCACGTATGCCACCAACAAAACTGTAGCATTTGTTTGAAAATACTTGGGCTGGATCTGGTGAACGTCCGTGCATAAGTTCAACAATCGCGCTGGCACAGACACGTGCTTGTGAGGTTGCCATGTGTGCCGAGTAAGAGAGTGAAGCCGATAGTAAAGTCTTTGCTATGAAGCCAATACGTCTAATCAGTGCAAATAGTAATGTTGGGGCCATGGCATTTTAATCCCACTTTAGATTGTTGCGATTAAAACACCATTGTAACCCTGTTTTTATGATTTGCATGTGTGACACAAGTCACAGTGCTGATTAGCAGTATTCGCTTTTGCAGCCATCATCTTTCACACCTAAACTCGTTAAGAATTCAATCATCTTTGTGTTGTTTTCATCACGGTAATACTGGATAAGTGAAAAGTTGTTTCGCAGTTTAACGTTCACGTCAGTACCGGATTTTTCTAATAATTCCATCATTTTTGTATCGCCGCTCAATGCTGCTAAATGGAATGCAGTATGTTCCGCTGTTGGGTGCATATAATCGATATCAGCACCTTTTGAAAGTAGGTATGTGACGATATCTAAGTGATGTCCGTTTGTTGCCATTTGTAATGGGCTCCAACCAAATATCTTTTTATTCACAATAGTTGCATCAGCGTCGACATATTGTTTGACTGTTTCAATATGACCATCTGTTAGGCCATCGCGCCATACAGCTTCTTCATCATCTGTCATTGCCGCCACGTTAAAAGATAGGCATAAAGTACATGTTAGTAAAGCTGTTTTAATCCATTGCATCGTGTGATTCTCCAAAATAAATCATTATTATCAAAAAACTATCTATCGTGTTTTTTTGTTAGAAAACACTATCCTACGAATCGCCTTGCATTACGAAACATCCGCATCCAAGGCCCATCTTCTTGCCAGTCATCAGGGTGCCATGAATGCTGCACCGCTCTAAACACACGCTCCGGGTGAGGCATCATAATACTAAAACGCCCATCTGTGGTTGTAAATCCTGTTAAACCTTGTGGTGAACCATTAGGGTTAAACGGATAAGCCTCTGTCAGCATTGACGTGTGGTCAATATATCTTACCGTGGCAAGATTTTTTGCTAACACATTACTGACACTGGTTTTGTCAGAAAATTCAGTATAACCTTCACCATGCGCCACAGCAATTGGCATTTTACTACCAGCCATGCCGCTAAAGAAGATGGATGGTGATTCTAAAATCTCCACCATAGAGAAGCGTGCTTCGAACTGTTCAGACTTATTACGCACAAAATGTGGCCAATGATCAGCACCAGGAATGATGCTGTGTAAGTTGCTCATCATTTGGCAGCCGTTACACACACCTAGCGCAAAGGTGTCTTTGCGATCAAAGAAAGCACTAAACTCATCACGAGCCAGCGCATTGAATAAAATAGATTTTGCCCAGCCTTCACCAGCACCGAGTACGTCTCCGTATGAGAAGCCGCCGCAGGCCACAAGACCCGCAAACTCGGATAGCGATACTTTGCCGCTAATCACATCGCTCATGTGCACGTCTACACTGTTAAAGCCAGCACGATCAAAAGCCGCGGCCATTTCGGTTTGGCCGTTAACACCTTGCTCACGCAAGATTGCCATGTTCGGGCGTACTCCTATATTGATATAAGGTGCGGCAACGTTATCATTGATATCGAACGACAATTCAGGGTTGATGCCAGCGTCCGCATCATTCAAGATGCGATTGTATTCTTCTAGCGCACAAACTGGGTTATCACGCAGTGTTTGCATGTGATAAGTGGTTTCTGACCACATGCGATGCAAGTTGATGCGACTATCCATAAAGGTAGCGCCGCCTTTTTTGATGCTGATTTCATTCGCAGTAGTGACTTGTGCGATAAGGTGCGCACAATCATTTACTGTGCTATTTAATTGCGCTAACACCGTATCCACCTCTGCACGACGGACTTGTACGACAGCACCTAACTCTTCATTGAATAAGGCGCTAGCAAAGTCACCATTTAGCGCACTAATGTCTGCTTCTAGGCCACAATGCCCTGCAAAAGCCATTTCAGTTAATATTGAGAATAAGCCGCCATCACTACGGTCATGGTAAGCCAACAATTTGCCATCACTGTTAAGCGCTTGAATCTGCTCAAAGAAGGCTTTTAATTGCGCTGGGTTATCCACATCAGGGGCTGTGTCGCCAATTTGACCATACACTTGCGCAAGCGCAGAACCACCCATGCGGTTTTTACCGTTGCCTAAGTCAATTAAAATTAGGCTAGATTCGCCTAAGTCTGTTCTCAACTGTGGCGTTAATGTTTTACGAGCATCTAGCGTATTGGCAAATGCGGTCACGACTAATGAGATCGGTGAAGTCACCGCTTTCTTTTCGCCAGCATCTTCCCATATGGTTTTCATGCTCATAGAATCTTTACCAACCGGAATGCTGATGCCGAGGGCAGGACACAAGTCGATACCAACCGATTTCACCGTTTTGAATAACGCAGCATCCTCACCTTCGTGTCCAGCTGGTGCCATCCAGTTTGCAGATAGCTTTAAATTGCTAATTTCGCTAATCATGCTTGCCGCAATATTAGTAATCGATTCACCAATCGCCATACGGCCAGAAGCAGGCGCATCAATCAGTGCTAATGGTGCGCGTTCGCCAATGGCAAAAGCTTCACCTACATTAGTTTCAAATCCTGCACAAGTTACAGCGACGTCAGCTACTGGCACTTGCCAAGGGCCAACCATTTGATCGCGTGCGATTAAGCCCGTGACAGAGCGGTCACCAATGGTAATGAGGAATGTTTTGTCTGCTACGCCGGGTAAATGCAAGACACGGTTAGCGGCTTCTTTGATGTCGAGCTTGCTCGTATCAAATACCGTGAGTGGTTTGCTCACGCTTTTCACATCGCGTGTCATTTTAGGTGGTTTACCTAACAACACACTCAAGTCCATGTCGACTGGTTTGTTATCGAAATGCGTATCTTCTACGGTTAAATGACGTTCTGCTGTTGCCAAGCCGACCACTGCAAAAGGGCAGCGCTCACGTTCGCAAAGTGATTTAAATAGCGGCAAATCTTTTTGTTCTACGGCTAATACATAACGTTCTTGTGCTTCGTTGCTCCATAATTCAAGCGGGCTCATGCCTGGCTCTTCATTAGTCACATCACGTAATTGAAAAATAGCGCCGACTTCAGCATCGTTAACCAGCTCTGGGAGGGCATTCGAAATACCACCAGCACCAACATCATGAATACTGACAATAGGGTTGTCATAACCCATTTGCCAGCAGCGATCGATGACTTCTTGCACACGGCGTTGCAGTTCTGGATTGCCACGTTGCACAGAATCAAAGTCTAGATTTTCGGTGTTTGAACCAGTATCCATGCTTGATGCAGCACTACCGCCTAAGCCAATTAGCATGGCTGGGCCGCCAAGCTGAATCAATGCTGCACCCTCAGGAATTTTGTCTTTAAATGAGTGGTCATCTGCAATATTACCAACACCACCTGCAAGCATAATGGGTTTATGGTAACCACGGACTTCGGGGTTGCCTTTGCTATCTTTTACCGTTAATTCAAATGTGCGGAAGTAACCCGCAATGTTTGGGCGACCAAACTCATTGTTATAGGCGGCGCCACCTAAGGGTGCTTCTAGCATGATCTGTAATGGATCAGCGATGCGGCTTGGTTTTCCATAAGGTGTTTCCCAAGGTTGTTTCAGATCCGGCAGGTTTAAATTGGAAACTGAAAAGCCAGTTAAGCCTGCTTTAGGCTTAGAGCCAATACCTGTTGCACCTTCATCACGAATCTCACCACCAGCACCTGTGGCAGCACCTGCAAACGGTGAAATAGCCGTTGGGTGATTATGCGTTTCTACTTTCATCAAGTAGTTCATCTCATCTTCTACTGAGCCGTAAACATTGTCCACCGTCGGGTAGAAGCGTTTTGTTTTTTGTCCAGCGACAATCGAAGAGTTGTCCGAATAGGCCACAACAGTGTGACCTGGATTTAATTTATGCGTGTTACGAATCATGCCAAACAGTGAGATTTCTTGCTGCACGCCATCAATCACCCAGTCAGCATTGAAAATCTTATGACGGCAATGTTCTGAATTCGCTTGTGCAAACATCATGAGTTCAACGTCGGTCGGGTTACGATCCATCTTGATATAGTTTTCAACTAAGTAATCGACTTCATCAGGTGACAGCGCCAAGCCCATACCATTGTTCGCTGCTTCAAGCGCTGCTTTACCGCCGTCTAAAATATCAATATTACTGAGCGGTTTTGGATCTGCGTGGTGATAGAGTTTTTCTGCATCTTGCAAATCATTGACGACTGTTTCTGTCATGCGATCTTGTATAGCAGCAGTAAAAGCAGCACGTTCTTGTTGGCTCAAAGCCTTACCATTGTTAGTCCTTACATAATAAGCAACGCCGCGTTCTAATCGTAGCAGGCTATCTAGACCACAATTATTGACAATGTCAGTCGCGCGAGAAGCCCACGGTGAAATCGTACCGATACGTGGAATCACTAAAAAAAGTTCGCCATCTGGTGACTCTGTTTCGCTACTTGGACCATAAGTCAGGATTTGCGTGAGCGTCTTTTGCTTGTTTGCATTGAGTGCTTCTTCGCTAAAGGAAAAGTGTATGTATTCCGCATAAACATGCTGGATGCTAGGCGCAGCTATTTTAAGCGTAGCATAGAGTTTATCTAAACGAAATTGAGAGAGGGCAGCGCTGCCGCGAAGGCTTAAAAAGTTTGCTTGATTTGACATGGAGAACAGTGTTATTTTAATTAAAAATGCAAACCGCTATTTTATCAGAAAGCAGGCTTGATATCAGGAACTCATGTTGATAAAAACCGCTAAAAGCCTAAAGCGCGCGCACCTTGGTAAAACACAAAGCTGATGAACCATGCTAGTGCCAGTGACCAAACGATAGATAACCACATAAAGCCGCTGCTTTTAGATTCGCTTTTAAGCGTGGCAATAGTCGATAGGCACGGCGTGTAAATGAGGCTGAATAACATAAAGCTCATGCCTTGTACCCAATCTAAGTTGCCTGCCATTTGCGCCATTAAGGCATCGCCTTGCAAGCCGTAGATGACTGCAAGCGAACCGACAACGATTTCTTTTGCTACGAAGCCAAAAATCAGTGCGATGGCCAGCTTAGTGTCGATACCAATGGGGTCTAACAATGGTGCGAAGAATGAACCAATCATACCAGCATAAGTACCTTCGCTGGCGACAGGTACGTTGTTTGGGAAATTGGTCAGCAACCAAACCATCACCACACCAAAGATAATGAATTTAGAGGCGCGCACTAAAAAGTGTTTCACTTCTTGCCAGCCACGTAGCCAGATTTGGCGAGCAGTTGGGAAGCGGTAAGGTGGTAATTCTAAAATAAATGGTTCGTTGTTTTCAAAACGACCTTTAAATAATATGGCCGTTAAAAAGATGGTGAATAAGCTCATCATATAGAGCGAGAACATGACCAAAGCCGCTTGGCTAGGTTCAAAGAGCACGGCAATCATGAAGATGAATATTTGTAAACGTGCAGAGCATAGTGAAAGCGGAATCGTCAACATGGTTAATAAGCGCATGCCTTTAGAGCGCATGACACGTGTACCCATTAGTGCAGGCACATTACAACCGAAGCCCATCAGCACCATGACAAAACCACGGCCATCTAAACCAAGCTTTGCCATAAAGGCATCCATTAAGAAGGCGGCACGGGATAGATAGCCGCTATCTTCGACCATGCTCATGACCAAGAAGAATAAAACGATAATCGGCACAAAGGCCGCCACCGTGCTGACACCGTTGTAAATGCCATCAAGAAGTAAGCCATTTAACCAAGCCGGGGCTGACGATAGTAAGGGCTCAAGGATATTCGTGCGGGTAATGTCAAATAACCATGCCATGGCATCTTGAAGCGGCGCACCGACGGTGAAGATAAATTGGAATAGTAAAAAGGTCGCCAAAATGAAAATTGGTAGCCCTAGCCATGGATGTAATAAAACCTTGTCGATATTGTCTGTGGTGTCATTGTTTAATGTGGTCGGTATTTGTACGGACTGCTCAACGATGGCCTGCATTTCGGCATCGATTTGATTGTCAGCCTCTAAGCGTTTTGCAATATCGGCAGCACTGACTTGTTCAGCCTGTTGGTCAATCACTTCTGCTGCTTTTTGGAGTAAAGTTGGGCACCCATCACCATATTTTGCGCTGAGTCGCAATACTGGCATGCTGATTTTGTCAGCCATTCTCTCAATGTCGAACGTGATGCCAGCGCGTTTTGCTTCATCTTGCATATTCAGCACGAGTACGGCAGGTAAACCTAGGCTGCGAATTTGCAGGGCTAATGACAACTGGCGGTCAATTTGCGTTGAGTTAAGTACGATGAGCACTAAATCAACTTCGTTGTTGCTTAAAAAGTGGCGAACCACTTGTTCGTCATCTGAGAACCCATGTAAATCATATAAGCCTGGTAAATCAATCAGTTCAGCGATGTGACCGCCGACTAAGACTTTTGCGCTCATTAAATCAACGGTAATGCCAGGCCAATTGCCGACTCGGGCAGATGCGCCTGATAAGCGGTTAAATAGGGTGGATTTGCCTGTATTCGGCATACCAAGTAAGGCAATTCTTTTCATGGTGATTTAACTATTCAGCTGAATGCTTATGCTAACGGTGTGATGAGGCGCTAGTGTGAAATTTGAATGAGCTTGGCTTCAGACTCACGCAGGATAATGTCAGTTGAACCGATTCTGACTTGTAGTGGGCCATTGAAGCTGGCTTTTCGCATGACTTTAATTTTTTTGCCGACACGAAAACCTAAGGCCATCAGACGCTGGTAGAGCGATTGCTCTGCTGTTGCAGTATTGATACCACTGATGGTAGCTAAGTCACCAGATTTTAAGTTGTATAGTAGGCTCATGTATGATTCTATTGATGCGAATAAGAATAGTTCTTATTATTACATAGATGTTGAAATGATGTCTAGAAACATGTATGACCTATTTTAATGTGACGCCAATTAAAAAGGCTTGCAATTGCAAGCCTTTTTAAACGATGGCAAGTAGTTTATTTGCCTGGTACTAGAATTTTCGCTTTTTCTTTTAAACCTAACATCAGTTTTTCAAGTTTACGTTGTTGTAGTGTGCGTTTTAAACCTTCTTTCGCTTTTTCATAAGGTGGCACCTTCGTTGCGCGACTATCCGTTAGTCTAATGATGTGCCAACCGAATTTTGTTTGTACTGGCGCATCTGCAGTAGCGCCTTTTTTAAGTGAGGAAACAGCATCGCTAAATGGTTTAACCATGCCAGCTAATGGGAACCAGCCTAAATCGCCACCTTTAACGCTTGAGCCAGGGTCCAATGACTTCTCTCTTGCAAGCTCTGCAAAATCATCACCTTTATTTAATTTAGCCAAAATATCTACTGCTTCTGCTTCTGCTTTAACAAGAATGTGCTGCGCTTTATACTCTTTATCTCCCATCTCTTTTTTGTATTGATCATATGCATTTTTTGTATCAGCATCTGAAACAGGGTGTTTATCCATATGGTCCGCCAAAAATGCATTCACAACGAGTTTACGTTTTCCGATTTCTGCAGCAGTGGTAATGTCTGCTTTTTTATCAAAGCCATTTTTTGATGCTTCTTGATACGCTAATTCAGAACCAATCAACTCGTTAAGGACTGCTTTTTCTAAATCAGCGCCTTTTTGCCCGCGTGCTTTGGCATCTTTTATGATGAAATTAACCCATGATTGCTTAATTGGTTTTCCGTTAACGGTTGCGGCGGCGTCTGCTGCCTGGGCTGCCGGTGTTAATGCAATGGCAGAAAGGGCTGCTATTGTGATTAATAATTGTTTCAATTTCATGAGCTTCCTTAAGTGTATATGAAGTATTGCTACTGTTAGTTGGGGTCAGTTGGTGAAATTGCAACAATGCTTATAGCATGAATTTGTTGCGGCATTAAGTCACCTAGTGCCTGATATATTAATCGATGCCGTATTATCTGCGATTTTTTCGAAAAATGCGAGCTAGCTATTTTAAGATTGAAGTGGCCGCCACCGTTATTTCCTTTGTGCCCTGCGTGAGCAGCACTGTTATCTTCAATTTCTAGGCTGGTGGGGCTCAACACCGAGAGTCTTTCTCTAATCGTATCAATTAAATTCATCATGCTTGGGCTCTGTATTTAAGGTAGGGTTTTGCGAAAAGGTTTTACTATAACCTGATTATAAACGCCAGCGTTGACATATGGGTCTGCATCAGACCATGCTTTCGCCTCATTTAAATTGTTGAATTCTGCAACAATCAAGCTGCCCGTAAAGCCTGCAGGGCCGGGGTCATTGCTATCAATCGCAGGGAATGGGCCTGCCAGCATTAACCTGCCAGCATCTTGTAATGCGGCAAGCCTAGCTAAGTGTTCTACTCGTGCTTGCATGCGTTTCTCAAGGCTGTTCGGCATATCTTCCGCCACAATGGTGTACCACATGGTTATTCCTTCTTTTCTTTAGAGGGCTCTATATTTGATGAGCCTGCTTCAGGCTGCTCTATTAAGTAGTCTTTTAGCATGAAGGTTTGCGCCATCATAAAAACAAACATCATCGAGGTTACGCCAAATAGCTTGAAGTTAACCCAGGCGTCTTCACTATAATTTTTAAATACATAGATGTTAAGAAAGCCAAGCGCGATTAAAAATATAACCCACGCGAGATTAAGTTTGCTCCAAACGGCTGCTGGTGGATTCAACATTTTCCCCATCATTTGTTGAATTAAATTCTTCTTAAAAAAACCATTTGAAATAAATAGTGCGCCAGCAAATAGCCAGTACAGTACAGTTGGTTTCCACAAAATAAAGGTCTTATCATGGAGCAGTAAAGTGATGCCGCCCAATATTGAAATCACAAGGCCATTAATCATCAGCATTTTCTCTACTTTTCCATGACGTACTTTGCTGTATATAATCATGGCAATCGTTGCGCCAATGGCAGCAGCAGTCGCGATAAAAATGTCAGATAGCTTGAAAGTAACAAAAAACAAGATAACTGGGAATAAATCAAAAAAAACTTTCATGCTTACTTTCTCTTTTTCTTTCTAGGTAACAACTTCATTATTAATTGTTTGTACCACACAAGCAGTCGGTCGATTTTATCGTAGATTGTGCATTAAAGGTCAGTTCAGCGATGTTTCATCCAAGCAATCATCATATTTTGTTATAAAATAGACAATATACACTTTTGCTAAGCGTTTTTCTCTATGCCTGCAACAATCGATTTACACTGCCATTCTACCATTTCTGATGGGATGTACTCACCAGAGGAGTTGGTTGCCTATGCGTACGAGCAAGGGCTGAAGGTGATGGCGCTGACGGACCATGACGATATGGGCGGTTTAGCACGGGCGCGTGTGGCCGCTGAGCAGCTAGGGATGCAGTTTATTAATGGCGTTGAAATTTCTGTGACTTGGAAGAATCGCACCTTACATATCGTTGGTTTAAAAGTGAATCCCGAATTTGCGCCACTCAAAGATAAGCTCGCCACCGTGCGACAAGGCCGTTTGGAACGCGCAGCAATTATTGCTAAAGGGCTAGAAGATGCGGGGATTAGTGGTTGTTTAGAAGGCGCGAAAGCGATTGCTGGTGCAGGTATAGTGACGCGCAGTCACTTCGCTCGTTATTTGGTTGAAGCTGGGCATGTTAAAGATATTAAAACAGTATTTAAAAAGTATATGGTCAAAGGAAAGCCTGGCTTTGTTAACCATGTATGGATGCCTTTAGAAGAGGCGATTACCTTAATTAAAGATAGTGGCGGTACTGCTGTGATTGCACACCCAGGGCGGTATGACTTAGGCAGAACTAACTTACACTTACTTATGCATGAATTTAGAATGCTCGGTGGCGAAGCCATTGAAGTGGTGACTGGCAGTCATAACCCGCCTCAATATCAACAGTTTGCAATGATCGCTCACCGATTTAGTTTAAAAGCCTCATTAGGGTCTGATTTTCATGGGCCAGGGATGTCTTTCATGCCAATGGGGCGTATTCAAGATTTACCAACCAACTGCGTACCAGTATGGCAAGGCTGGGAAGAGGCAAAGGCGCTGAACTAAGCGCGAAACTGAATTATGGCTCAGTATTTTGTAATCAATGCAGATAACCCACAAACAAGGTTAATTAAGCATACGGTTGAAATCTTACAAGCAGGTGGCGTGATTGCTTACCCGACCGACTCTAGCTATGCGCTAGGGTGTATGTTGGGGAATAGGGCGGCGCAAGATCGTATTCGCCAGATACGGCAAGTCAGTGATAAACAACTGTTTACTTTAATCTGCCGCAATCTTAGCGAGCTAGCCAATTATGCCAAAGTCGATAATACTCAGTTTCGCTTACTAAAAGCCAATACCCCTGGCGCTTACTCTTTTATATTTAATGCAACGCGAGAAGTACCACGTCGTTTGCAACACCCTAAACGCAGTGCCATTGGTATTCGCGTGCCTGACCACAATGTGGTGCAAGCTATATTAGGCGAGCTAGGTGAGCCGATGTTGAGTATGACCTTGCAAATTGCGGATGAAGAAGAGCCGATGAACTTGGCTTGGGATATCCGTGAGCGATTAGAGCATCAGTTGGATTTGGTGATAGACTCTGACCTTTCCCTTATTGGATTTACGACGGTGATTGATTTAACCGATAAAACGCCACAACTCATTAGAGAAGGCGTTGCCGATGCATCGCCATTTGGGTTGTAAACATAAAGAGTAAAAAATGGAACTGACTTTAGTACAAAAAATTGCTGTATCGGCACTACCTATTATATTTGCCATTACCGTGCATGAAGCCGCGCACGGTTATGCCGCGAAATACTTTGGTGATTTGACCGCAGAAAAAATGGGCCGCATTACGCTTAATCCGCTTAAGCATATTGATCCAGTTGGGACCATTTTACTGCCAGCTTTAACCTTAATGCTGGGCGGTATTTTATTCGGTTGGGCGAAGCCAGTTCCAGTTAATTTTGCTAATTTACGCAACCCTAAAAAAGACATGTTATGGGTGGCTGCTGCAGGGCCCGCTTCTAACTTCCTGATGGCGATTTGTTGGACGCTAGTGCTGAATTATGCAAGTAGAACTTCAGGCTCGGCAGGATTCTTTTTAATAGAGATGAGTAAGATTGGCATTATGATTAACTTGGTGCTCATGGTATTAAACTTATTGCCGCTGCCACCGCTGGATGGTGGACGTATTGCCGTTAGCTTATTGCCAATGCATTTAGCTACTAAGCTTTCTCAGGTAGAACGCTATGGTTTCGTGATTTTAATTGCCTTAATGTTTACAGGCATACTAGGTAAAATCATTTCACCTATCATTGGGTTCTTTGCACAATTGATTTTAAGCATCTTTGCTTAATCATTCTTTGTATAATAACGTTATATTTATCAACGCACTTAAACACTAGGTTACTACATGGCGGTCGAACGCGTTTTATCGGGCATGCGCCCAACAGGCAATTTACATCTTGGACATTACAATGGCGTGCTGAAAAACTGGCTACGCCTGCAACACGAGCATGAATGCTTCTTCTTCGTTGCGGATTGGCATGCGTTAACCACGCATTATGACACGCCTGAAATTATCGAAGAAAGCGTGTGGGAAATGGTCATTGACTGGTTGGCTGCAGGTGTAGACCCATCTAGTGCCACCGTGTTTATTCAGTCAAAAGTACCTGAGCATGCAGAACTGAATACTTTACTTTCGATGATTACACCGCTCAGTTGGTTAGAACGTGTGCCGACTTATAAAGACCAGCAGGAAAAACTATCTGGTAAAGATTTAGCCACTTATGGTTTCTTAGGTTATCCATTACTACAAAGTGCTGACATCTTGATGTACAAAGCGACACAAGTGCCAGTCGGCGAAGATCAAATTCCACATATCGAATTGACACGAGAAATCGCACGTCGCTTTAACCACATTTACGGTAAAGAGGCTGGCTTTGAAGACAAAGCTAAAGAAGCGATTAAAAAGCTCGGCAAAAAGCGCGCTAAATTATATGAAGAAATGCGAAATTCCCACCAAGAAAGTGGTGATGATGAGGCGCTAGAGTCAGCGCGCGCCATGATAGAGGAGCAGCAGAATCTCAGCATGGGCGACAAAGAACGTTTGCTCGGCTATCTTGAGGGCGGTGGTAAAATTATCTTGTTAGAACCTGAATATAAGTTAACACCCGCTTCTAAAATGCCAGGCTTAGACGGGCAGAAGATGTCTAAGTCATATAACAACACGATTTCATTACGTGAATCACCAGATGACGTGACCAAAAAAATCAGAACCATGCCGACCGATCCAGCACGTGTACGTCGGACTGATCCGGGTGATCCAGTGAATTGCCCAGTATGGCAATTGCATGAGATTTACTCAGATGACAGCGTGCAAGACTGGGTGCAAACTGGTTGTAAATCAGGTGGCATTGGTTGTATCGAATGTAAGCAGCCTGTGATTGATGGTGTATTGAAAGAGCTGAAGCCGATGCAAGAACGCGCAGTACAATATACAGAAGACCCTTCATTGGTTAAAAATATCGTCGCTGAAGGTAATGAAAAAGCCCGCAAGGTAGCACGTGAGACCATGCGTGATGTGCGCGATGCAATGGGTTTGGGTTATAGTTAGTTAATTCATCCTGGATAGCTGTATTTAGCATATTTAGTGTTTTAACTTTGACTAAAGTGCTATATGATGTGGTTTATTGCAATGATGATTCTTTGAAGGATTCATTTGTTAGTAACCACATCGGAGATTAAAATCAATGGCGAGCTGCTTACCGAGCTTCCGCTGGATTTATATATCCCGCCTGATGCCCTAGAGGTCTATTTGGAGTCTTTTGAAGGCCCTTTAGACTTATTGCTTTACCTTATCCGCAAGAACAATCTCGATATTTTAGACATACCCATGGCAAAGCTAACTGTGCAGTATATGGACTATGTTGACAAAATGAGAGCGATCAATCTAGAGCTGGCGGCAGATTATTTACTGATGTCTGCCATGTTGATTGAGATTAAGTCGCGCATGTTGCTACCGACGCCAGCGGAAGTTGAAGAGGAAGATGACCCACGTGCTGAATTGGTGAGACGCTTGATGGAGTATGAGGCGATTAAATTAGCCGCGCAGCGTCTAGATGAAATGCCTAAAGTAGGTGAGGGATTTCAAGTCGCGCATGCTTACTACCAACACATTGCCGAGATTAAACCGCCTGAGGTTGATGTGGATGCGCTGGTGGAAGCTTGGAAAAATGTGGTTAAACGCGCTAAATTAAATTCAAATCACCAACTTGGTCGTGCCGAACTTTCTGTACGCGAACACATGAGCTTGGTGTTACGCCGCTTACAAGCTGGTGGCATGTGTGAGTTTTCTGAATTGTTTGATTTCGAAACGGGCGGCTTGCCTAAGCTCGTCGTTAACTTTTTAGCCATTCTAGAACTAGCTAAAGAAGGCTTGATTAAAATCACCCAGCAAGCTGCATTTTCAACCATTTATTTGCAAGCGAGTAATGTCGAATGAGAGGGCCTGAAAACGTGGCGGAAATGAAAGGCATCTTAGAGGCTGCTTTGCTCACAGCAAGCCAGCCATTAAGCTTGGATGACATGCTTAAGCTGTTTGCTGGCCGCATGGAGCGGGCAACATTACGCATGTTGCTAGATGAACTCAAGCAAGACTGGGAAGATAGAACCTTAGATTTAATCCAAGTGGCGACAGGTTATCGCTTTCAAGCTAAGCCTGAGCTGAGTGCCTTTATTGCACGCTTGAATCCAGAACGCCAGCCGCGATATTCACGCGCTGTGATGGAAACGTTGGCGATTATTGCTTATCGTCAGCCTGTGACCCGTGGCGATATTGAACAGATTCGCGGCGTAGCAGTTAATCCAAATGTCATGCGTCAATTGGTAGAACGTGATTGGGTGGATGTGGTTGGACAGCGAGAAGTGCCAGGTAGACCGTCCCTTTATGCTACGACGAAACATTTTTTAGATGACCTCAATTTATGCTCACTCTCTGAGTTGCCGCCATTTGAAGATTTCTCTCAAAGTGAAGTTCCGCTCAGTAGTTAATTACTATGCTTAATTTTCTTTAGCCGCTAGGCTTAGAATCTTTAGTCGGAACAGACTTGTTGCTGTAAAATCACACACTTATCGATTAATAAGTATCTCCCATGGCCAGACCGTTTAAAAAACCACAAGACAAACCCGCACCACGTAGGCCAGCGCCTGTAGAGGGTGACACGCCAGAACCAACGCAACGTTTACATAAACTATTAGCGATGGCAGGCATGGGCTCGCGTCGTGATATGGAAACACTGATTGAAAGTGGCCGTGTATTGGTCAATGGTGAAGTAGCGCAATTAGGCGTTGGTGTCAGTAAATATGATGAAGTGCGCGTTGATAATCGCGTCGTTCGACTCTCTTTCACACCAGAGCTACCGCAAGTCTTAATCTATCATAAGCCTGATGATGAAATCGTCAGTGCATCAGACCCGGAAGGCCGCGCCAGCGTGTTTGATAAACTGCCAAAAATCAAAGACGCTAAATGGATTGCCATTGGCCGTTTGGATATGAATACCTCCGGCTTATTAATCTTTACCACATCAGGAGATCTAGCCAATCGCTTTATGCACCCACGCTATGAAGTGGAGCGTGAGTACGCAGTACGTGTTTTTGGTGAATTGACCGACGAGCAAATGGAAATGCTTACGCAAGGCATTGAGCTAGAAGATGGCCCTGCCGCTTTTGATGTGATTACCGCACAAGGTGGTGAAGGATCCAACCACTGGTATCAAGTGATTCTACGCGAAGGCCGTAACCGTGAAGTGCGTCGTTTATTCGAAGCCTTCCAAATGCCAGTCAGCCGCTTGATGCGCGTACGCTTTGGTCCAGTCACATTGCCATCACGTGTGAAACGTGGGGGCATGTTGAAGCTAGAAGCTAAACAAGTGATTGGCCTAATGGAATGGGCGGGTTTAGAAGTGCCAAAAGCACCGCCAAGACAGTTGAATCAACGCGAAAGAGATAAAGCGACCACTGTATTTACACCGAAAGTGCGTAAGCGCAGAGGCGGCGTATTGGAGCACCCACCGCAAGAAAGAAGTGCGGATGGCAAGCCTGTCGCTAAAAGAAAACCAAGCGCAACAATCTCACCGAAAAGAAAACCGCCTAAGAACAGACGTATTAGAAGTTAGGTTTAGCTGCTTGCTTCAGTAGCCAGTAGTTGTGCTTTGGTGAGTAAAAACACAAACTGATCGCCAGCACTAGTATCTAACCAAACGAATGGTACTGCGGGATAAGCCTCCAGTAGCGCCTCCCTGTTATGCCCAATCTCGACTATCAACACACCTTCATCTGTTAGGTAATTAGCAGCTTCACGTAGGATAGTGTGCGTGTGGTCTAAACCATCCGTGCCACTACCTAAAGCTAGTTGCGGTTCATTGCGGTATTCCGTTGGTAGTACCGCCATGCTAGGTGCGTCTACGTAAGGTGGGTTGCTAATCAATACATCGTAAGTTTTACCCGCTAATGCGGTAAACATATCCGATTGTATAGCGGTGACTTGTTCTTCTAGGCCATAGTTGGCGATATTGATATTGCTGACGTCTATTGCATCGGGTGAGATGTCGATGACGTCGACGGTTGCATCTGGGAACGCATGCGCGAGTAAGATGCCTAAACAACCACTACCTGCGCAAAGGTCTGCTGCACTCTCCACCATTTCTGGAAATTCAATCCACGGGGTGAGGCTATCATCAAGTAATAACTCAGCGATAAAAGAACGCGGTACCAGTACGCGTTCATCCACATAAAATTTAAAGTCGTGTAGCCATGCTTCTTTGACTAAGTAGGCGGTTGGTGTGTGGTTGGTGACACGTTGTTCGATTAAGTTGGCAAGGTGGTCACGTTCTGTTGATGTGATGTTGGCATCTAGAAAATTTTCTAGCGTATCCATTGGTAAGTGTAAACCACTCATGATAAGCCAGATGGCTTCGTCATAGCTATTATCTGCACCGTGGCCGTAAAAGATATCGGATACTTCGAACTGGCTGACGGCATAGCGAATCCAGTCGCGTATGGTTGATAGCTCCATTGATAATGTGATTGCCACCTTATGCACCGTTTCCTAGTAGGATTTCCATGGTTTTCTTATACGTTTCTTTTAGTGGTTCGATACAGTCTAGGCCGACGCATTCATTCAGCTTGTGAATCGTTTTGTTCAGTGGGCCAAATTCAACCACCTCTTTACTAATATCTGCAATAAAGCGCCCATCCGATGTGCCGCCTGTTGTCGACAACTCTGGCGTCACATTGTAGCTATGTTTAATCGCGGCGGTAATGGCGCTAGAGAGCGCGCCTCCAGGTGTGATATAGCTTTGGTTATGCTCCCATTTAATGTCGTATTCTAATCCGTGGCTATCTAAGATCGCTAACACGCGTGACTTGAGGTTGGCTTCGGTACTGCCTTCGCCGTTATATTCAGGGCAATATCGGAAGTTAAAGATAATCTCTAGTTCACCTGGCACGACATTGGTTGCACCTGTACCGCCATTGATATTGCTGATTTGCCAGCTGGTAGGTGGGAAGTAAGGGTTACCTTCATCCCACACGGTCCCCACCATTTCTTTAATGGCAGGGGAGGCTAGGTGGATTGGGTTTTTAACTAAGTGCGGATAAGCAATATGACCTTGCACACCTTTGACGGTTAAGTAACAGCTTAATGAGCCACGACGACCATTTTTAATCATATCGCCAACGACTTGGTTCGAGGTTGGTTCACCAACGATACAATAATCAATCAGCTCATTACGTGCTTTGAGTGTTTCAACGATTTTAACCGTGCCGTGCGTGGCAGCGGCTTCTTCATCGGCGGTAATTAGTAAGCCGATAGAACCGTTATGATTTGGATTCTCAGCAACAAACTCTTCTATGCTAGTGATAAAAGCGGCCAGTGAAGTTTTCATATCCGATGCGCCACGGGCGTAAAGCATGCCGTCTTTAATCGTCGGTTCAAATGGCGGCGTATGCCATTGGTCTAGTGGGCCTGTTGGTACGACATCGGTATGACCAGCAAATACAAGCAATGGGCCTTCTGTGCCACGACGGGCAAAGAAATTATCGACATCGCCAAAGCGCATACGCTCGATTTTAAAACCAAGCGGCTCTAAGCGTGAAATCATTAGGTCTTGGCAGCCTTTATCTTCAGGAGTGACAGAATCTCTAGCCAATAGATCTAACGTTAACTCTAATGTTTTGTTTGACGTGATGCTCATGCGAATAGCTCCTGATAAATCTCTTCTTTAAAGCCTAAGCTCATTACTTGACCATCTTTTTCTAAAACAGGGCGTTTAATCACGGAAGTTTTTTCCATCATCAATGCACAAGCACTGCTGTTATCAGTGATGCTTTCTTTTACTTCATCTTCCAACTTGCGCCATGTCATGCCAGCACGGTTGACGAGTTTTTCCCAAGGTTGTTGGGTGAGCCAGTTGCTAATCGTTACTTCATCAATGCCATCTTTTTTGAAGTTGTGAAAAGAGTGTTCGATGTTGTTTTCATCTAGCCAAACGCGGGCTTTTTTGACGGTGTTGCAATTAGGGATGCCGTAGAGTTTCATATGCTTTTTGTGGGCCATTAAGTAATTAATGCCATTTTAACAGCTAGCCATGGGATGTGTCGTTGTTACCTATTTTTTGGCTTTTTAATTTTTGGAATAGGCGGTTCGAAGTCAATCTGCAATTATTTGTATTGTAAAGCCATTTATTCCATAAATATTTAGTATTTAAGACTCAGAAATTGCTCGCCAGGTGAAGGCTGAGCGGTATGAATGGGGGTCATGAATAGAGCGAACCATACGCATGTAAACGGCAAGTGCAAGACGCACTTACCATTTAATGAAGATTGTAAACTAAATGCCGCGCAATAGTTCGTTGATGCC
>Ga0307998_1000472_pt1 | contig 22855 bp, 23 predicted proteins | sample Davwhametageno37_FD_203147 | JGI IMG/M metagenome (GOLD analysis project Ga0307998, IMG submission 203147) | Marine microbial communities from Davis Island wharf, Antarctic Ocean - #37 | ecosystem: Environmental > Aquatic > Marine > Unclassified | place: Antarctic Ocean: Davis Island wharf... | reverse complement strand
CGTCAAATTTGTCTGACAGTACCGCTTCTACTACCCTCTCAGATCCTTTCTTTGCGCCTCAGCGCCATAGTCGCATCATACTGTGACAAGAAGATATCGCCGTACAAGTCATGGATCAAATGTGTTGATTTGAGGCGGTCCATCACGGGACCTTTAACCTCAGACAAATGAAACCCAATGCCCAAATCCTTGAGACGTAAATTAATCGCCTCGAGGCTTTCGAGGGCGGAATAGTCCACCTCGTTCACTGCAGAGAACATTAATATGACATTTTTGATTTCGGTACCTTCGGTAACCCGCGCCTGCACCATATCCTGAAGGAAACGCGCATTAATAAAGTAGAGGCTTTCATCAACGCGCAGTGTCAAAAGAGTCGGATCTGTTTCGACGTCGTGGCGGTGAATATTACGAAAATGCTGACTACCTGGCACAAGGCCGACTTCGGCGACATGTGGGCGTGACGTTTTGTAAAGATGCAGAAGAATCGAGATGGTGACGCCACTCGCCACGCCAACTTCGACACCTAAGGTCAGGGTCAAAAGAATTGTTGCAAGGACCGCCAGAAAATCATCGCGGTTATAGTCCCATGTCTTCTTCAGAATGGTCAAGTCCACAAGACTGAGAACGGCAACGATGATCGTGGCTGCAAGCGTCGCCTTGGGAAGGAAAAACACTAAGGGCGTAAGGAAGAGAGCTGCAACAGCCAAACCAATTGCAGTATAGATGCCGGCGGCAGGTGTTTCGGACCCAGCATCGAAGTTAACCACCGAACGGGAAAAACCACCGGTAACGGGGAAGCCCCCGGTGAATGCGGCCCCAAGGTTGGCCGCGCCAAGACCAATCAATTCCTGGTTCGGGTCGATCTGTTGGCGTTTTTTGGCAGCGAGAGTTTGCGCGACAGAGATGCTCTCTACGAAACCAATGATCGAGATAAGGATAGCTGGCATTAACAATGATCCGAACAAGTCAGGAGACAAGCTTGGCACGGTCAATGGCGGCAGGCTTTGGGGAACCTCGCCTACGATTTTCACACCCTTATCGGCCAACCCAAAAAGCCATACCGATACTGTGGTTGTCACGACGGCGGCCACGGGACCAGCTTTGGTCAGAATATCTGCCATGAGCGCAGACAGACCCATCCTCTTCAAGAGAGGTTTTAGGTTCTTTCGCACCCAAAACAGAAATGCCGTCGCCGTCCCCCCGATAATCACCGTGATCCAGTTGATTTGGTTGAGGTGCTCAAAAATCGAGCTCAGCATTTGGGGCAAAGTATGCCCATGCGCACTGATACCTAAAATATGTGGGAGTTGGCTAACGGCGATAAGAATACCAGACGCCGTAATGAAGCCTGCAATAACTGGATGACTTAGGAAATTCGCAAGAAACCCCAAGCGAAAGATGCCCAAAAGAACTAAAAACCCCCCCGACAAAAAAGCCAAGGTTAGTGCCGCAATCGCGTATCCCGCAGTACCAGTTTCAGCGACCTGACCAATTGCCGATGCCGTTAGCAACGACACAACGGCCACAGGACCGACTGCTAACGCGCGGCTTGTCCCGAAGATCGCATAAAGAACGATCGGCGCAATGGATGCATAAATCCCCGCCTCTGGCGGTAACCCTGCCAAAAGCGCATAGGCCAGCGACTGTGGAATCAGCATAATCGTAACGATCACAGCAGCAATCATGTCATTGGAAAAGGTGCTGCGGTTATAGCGGCGACCCCAGTCAAGGATCGGGAAGTATTGCCGAAGGTGATGCATCAAATTGGTCCAGGAAAGGTTGCGGTCAGAGGGGATTTCTCTGACCGCAAGGGTGAGGTCTGTCAGGGAACGCAACGGACCGTTCAACCGGTTGGGCGAAGGTGCCCTGCACTATTTTGGTTCGGCGAGCCTAGTCGGCCGTAACCTTGATATTTTCAGGTTTCGCCAGCCACTCTTTGCCTTTCAGCATGGCCTTCCAATAAATTGGGGGCAGAAGCTTTTCCTTCATGAACCATGCCGCACGGCTTGGCTTGGTTCCATCGATGATAAAGGACGGGAAGCTTGGCTTAAGCGCACCGCCATAACCGAACTCTGCCAACACAATCTTTCCGCGCTCAACTGTTAGTGGGCAAGATCCATAACCGTCATATTGGGCCACGGGCGATCGTCCGTTAATATCAGCGACGATATTCGCGGCGACTGTGGGTGCTTGCTTGCGTGCAGCCGCCATCGTTTTGGCGTTTGGCGCATTCATCACGTCCCCCAAGGACCAAATATTGTCGAACGTTTTATGGCGCAAAGTTGCTTGATCGACGTCAACCCATCCAGCAGCATCTGCTAGTGGAGACACACGAATAAAATCCGGAGCAATTTGGGGCGGGCACACATGCATCATGTCGAAATCAAAGGTGATTTCTGTCGGGGCAGTATCCGGCTTAGCAACCTTAAACGTCGCCTTCTTTGCGACACCATCGACGGCAGTCAGAGTATGGAAAAAGTTAAGGTCGGCATCGTATTTTTCAACATAGTCCATCAGCGCAGGAACATATTCTTTAACCCCGAACAGAACCCCACCCGCGTTCATAAACTGGATGTTGATGTCTTTGAGCACGCCGCGCCGAAACCATGAATCACCAGACAAATACATCGCTTTTTGCGGGGCACCGGCACACTTAATAGGCATCGGCGGTTGTGTAAACAACGCGCGGCCCTCTTTTAACTCTTGGACAAGCTGCCATGTGTATGGGGCCAGATCATAGCGATAGTTAGATGTAACGCCATTGCGCCCCAACGTTTCCTCTAATCCCTCGACACCTGACCAGTCCAACTTAAGACCGGGAGAAACCACAAGGCGATCATAGGTCACGACGCCGCCGCCTTCGAGGATTACAGCGTTGTTTTTAGGCTCGAACGCAGCAACTGCCACTTTAATCCATTTTACGCCACGCGGGATAAGTGAAGCCATTGTCTTAGCAGTTTCAGCGGCCTCGAACACGCCGCCACCGACCATGGTCCAACCGGGCTGATAATAATGTACGTCAGATGGATCAACGATTGCGATTGATAGGTTTGATTTGCGTGAAAGCAAGCTTGCAGCAGTAGCAATCCCACCAGCTCCGCCGCCTACTATCACAACGTCATATTTGGCATCGCCAGTGTTAGTTGGCGCTTTGCCTCCATTCGCGATACATCGCGCAACGCCGTTCATGTCATATCCAGCAGCTTTTGTCGCCATCAGAATTTCAGGCAACGGGCGTTTGTGTGCCTCGTTCAGCGACCAGAGTGTCGCCGAACGGGTGCCAGTACGGCAATAACCCAAAACAGGACGCGGCAAAGCCTTCAGGGCGATGTCGAAGTCTTTCACGTTCTCGTCGGTAACCATGCCTGACTGAACTGGAATATATGCGATTTCAAGACCACCCTTTTTCGCTGCTTTCTCTATTTCTGCAAAGCTTGGTTGATCTGCCCCCTCACCATCTGGACGGTTACAAATAATTGCTCGAAATCCCGCTTTTTTAATGTCAGCCATATCCGCAACTGAGATCTGCGGCGCGACAGAAACTTTATCGGTTATTCTTTTGATTTCCATGATCTTCTCCTTGATTAAAGTCCGTTGACGGGTACTTTAAGCATCGGATTACCGTCCTTATCCTTTGGTACTTCACCAGCACGCATGTTCACTTGCAGCGATGGAATAATAAGTTTGGGCATCCCCAATTGCGCGTCCCGCTCTGTTCGAAATTTGACGAAATTTTCTTTCGTTTTGCCACCACCGACATGAATATTGTTGACTTGCTCATCAGCCACCGATGTTTCCCACGCAATGTCGCGACCATTGGGACCATAATCATGGCACATAAACAGCCGCATATCGTCGGGTAGGCTCAGAACTTTCATAATTGAATCATACAAAACACCTGCATCACCACCGGGGAAATCCGCACGTGCAGACCCGCCATCTGGCATGAACAATGTATCACCTGTGAAGGTCGCGTTCCCGATGACATGAACCATGCAGGCAGGTGTGTGACCAGGCGTGAACATTGCCACGGCCTGCAAGTTGCCAATCATGTAGGTGTCACCGTCTTTAAACAGTGCGTCGAATTGCGATCCATCGCGCTGGAATTCTGTACCCTCGTTAAAGATCTTACCGAAAGTTTCCTGAATGATCATGATGCCCTCGCCAACACCAATCTTGCCACCCAATTCCTGCTGAAGGTATGGGGCAGCACTCAGGTGGTCTGCGTGGACATGGGTCTCGATGATCCATTCCAGTTTCAAGCCGCGCTCTTTGATGTGAGCGATCATAAGGTCGGCACTATCATGCGTGATGCGTCCGGCCGCATAGTTTAGATCCATTACGCTATCGATAATTGCGCAGGCATCAGAAGACGGGTCTTTGACGATGTAGCTGATGGTATTGGTCGATTCGTCAAAGAAGGCTTCAACTTCAGGTTTGATGTCCATATTTACTGGATAATCGGTCATAGATCTTACTCCTGAGATGGCCCAACTCGGGCTGTAGGGATCAGCGCCTAGCGGGTAATTTAGCACTCTTGGAAATTTCGTTTTGAGTTATTCTGAGATGTTTGTCTGATGCACCTTGCGATATGCGTTGAGGCCTCCGGCGATAAAGCGGGCATTTTTGTAGCCCATATCAACCAAAGATGCAGCCGACAGGGCACCACGGTTATGGGCGTTGCAGTAACATAGGATGGTCGTATCAAGATCGGGCAGCTGACCTTCGACGATCATTTCCAGCTTGCCACGACTGATATTGATCGAGCCGTGGATATGCCCCGCATCATGTTCCTCCTTGTCACGGATATCCAAGGCTACGGCCCCGGATTTTAGCAATCCATCGACATCTTCAGGAGCAACAGAACCGGCTTTTGCTTGCGCTGCATCAGCCATTTCTTGAAATTTTTGTGTATATGCCATCTTGAGAAAACCTTGTTATAGGGTCAGTGACTTTCGCCATTTGCCATCATCATTTCGTGTACGGCTTGCATGCCGCGATCTGCCATTTCAGTTACTTCAGCTGCATGGGTTTGCAGGGCTTCGACCATCTGCGGATTATCTGAGGTCTGAATGACAACCAGTCCCTCGTCTTCGACCGAAACTTCAGACACTATCTCCTCACCACGCAAAAAGAAGATATCCAACGTCGGGCTTTGGATCAGGATTTTAGGGTCATCCAACTGCCCCACACGATCAATCATACCAACCGAATGGTTCACAAGTGCATCCATCACGACAGGGTCAGGAGACCGCGTCACGGTACGAATACCATTGGGCAGGTTTTCGACCTCTCGCGTGATCGTGTCGAAGTTGTTGAACATAACGGCGAGTTCTGCGCTTTCTTCGGGTGAAGCGTTTTCACCCTGCAAGCCAGGCATATTTGTTTCGTCATGTTGCATCATACCACCCCCATGGTGACCCATCATGCCGTAACCGCCAGACATAGCGATATACGTGCCACCACCCCCAACGGCTCCAGCCAAAACGACTGCAGACACGATTAATATTGATTTAGATACCATGCGTTAAGCCGCCTTTGTGGTTTGTTGAATAAGTGTCAAAAGACGCCGTGCATAAAAGCCTGCGGTCACTGCGGCGAGGAAAAGAACAACTTCCCAGCGCCCCGTACCAAGGGCTGGTATCGCGGCACCTGGGCAAAATCCTGCGATGCCCCAGCCGATACCAAAGATTGCTGAACCTCCGACAAGGCGGGAGTCAATATTGCTGTTGTTCGGGATTTGGAACCCACCGTCAAACAACGGTGCAGTGCGACACCAAACAAGACGATAGCCAATGAAGGTGACTATGACTGCGCCACCCATTACAAAAGCAAGGCTTGGATCCCACGTGCCTGCGATATCAAAGAAGTTGAAAACCTTCGCCGGGTTCATCATTTCAGATATCGCGATGCCAATACCAAAAACGAGGCCAGTGAAAAGTGCAAAAATCAGTTTCATAGGCTTCAGGCTCCAAACACATGGCGGGTCAGGTAAACGGTGATGGCTGCGGTCACCATGAAAGTGGGAACAGCCACAATCGAGCGGACAGACAGTCGCGACAGGCCACAAACACCGTGACCGGATGTGCAACCGGACCCAAGACTCGCGCCAAATCCGACAATCACGCCGCCGATGGCAATCATAAGGGGGCTTACGGGCACCAAAATTTCGGGCATTTGACCAGTGATCAAGAAGATCAGACCGGGTGACAGGATCATGCCGACAACCATTGCGGCGCGCCAAGAAAATTCAGAACTATTTTCTGCGAAGACGAGGCCAGACATGATGCCCGTTGCGCCAAGGATGCGCCCCAAACCAAGCATAAGAAGGACCGCACCAAGACCAATCAACGCACCCCCACCAAGAGATGCGAATGGTGTAAATAGCGTCTCCATCTTAGCAGTCCCTACAGATCTTAAGACCAAGGATCGCATAAATCGGGCATATCTTAAGTGTTGATGTAGCGAGCATCATAACGCCGATCACTGCCGCACCATATTTGAACAGTGGAACCGCAAACAACGACAGAGCACTGAAAAAGGTAAGATAAAGCAATACCACGCCTAAGGCAGCGCGTAGAATACGGTCGATAGTTCCAACATTGACAGCCATATTGCTCTCCAAGATTTAAGTTAACCCCAAGATATAAGTTATTGGCTGCTACTTCAGTGATATTGTCACCTAGCACTCAAATAATACGATCCTAATTAATCGCTATCGGCAATGGCGCGCAAAGTAAGCTTGTCCGACAAGGTGATACGCCCGCGCGATTGCACGATAAGACCGCGTTTTTGAAAATCATGAAGCACGCGCGAGATGACTTCACGCGCAGTTCCTAGCTCACTCGCGATGTCTTGATGCGTGGCTGATATTTCTTTGTCTCCACCCGCCAAGACCACCAGCCGTTCGGCAAGGCGCACATCAATCCGTCCAAAGGCGACATCATCTACCACCCGCAATAGATCAATCAAACGGCGCGAATATGCGGTAAAGACAAACGATCGGAAAGCGGGTTCTTCAGCAACTAATCGGTCAAACGACATCTTAGGTAGAACCACTACTTGGATATCCGATTCTGCAATTCCTTCAGCATTATAGGCCTCTTCAGCCAACATGCAGGCAGTCGTCAGAACACAGCTTTCGCCCGCATCGACGCGGTACAAAACAATGTCACGACCATTACTAGAGGTCTGCGAAACTCGGATCGTTCCATCGTATAGGAATATAAGGCTATCTGGCACGTTCTCCGGCCCGAACACCTGATAACCCTTCTTATGGCCCCGAACAAATGCAACATTGAGCAGCCTATCGCGCACTAAACGCGGTAAGGCCTGAGTCCCCTTGAATCGTTCAGTCCAGTCTATGGCGCTCATTGTGTCATCCGCATCGGTGCAACGATACCCTCTTCAATCGGAGAAATTCGTGCCAAAAGCTCACCCTTGTTGGATGCAATATCCGCCAACGTAAGATCATCAAGTACCTTCATGAAAGCCTTCGTCGCAGTCTGCAGTGCGCGTGAAAGTATGCATATTCCGATTAAGGGGCATGTATTATTCGCAGGATTGAAGCATTCGACCAGTTCGAGCGGACCTTCAGTCATACGCACGACATCACCGATGACAAGTTCATCCGCCGATCGCGCCAACCGGAACCCACCTCCACGCCCTTTTTTCGTTTCAAGATACCCCGCCCGCCCAAGTTCATGAACTATCTTAACTACATGGGGTCGCGCTAGGCCATGAACTTTAACTACATCATCAACCTTGATAAGGTTTGGGGCCTTGAGTGCGGCAAGTTGCAGCACACGTAGGGCATAATTGGAATAAGAAGTAAGTTTCATATAGTCCTCCATATAAACTTATATCGTAAATATAACTTATATTGCAAGTTGTGTGATCTTGTCACTGAACTAAACAGAAAATTGCGGGTAAAAAACTCTCACATGCAACCAAAGGAATTTTCTTATGACACTATTTTTGGGGGATATCGTTCCTGATTTCAGCGCAGATACCACCACTGGAGTCATCTCCTTTCATGACTGGATCGGCGAAAATTGGTCCTTCTTTTTTAGCCATCCGGCGGACTTCACGCCTGTTTGTACTACCGAGATGGGACGCACATCGCAGCTAAGCGCAGAATTCACAAAACGAGGTGTAAAGCCAATCGGGCTCAGCACGGATACAGTTAAAGAACACCTGAAGTGGATCGAAGACGTGAACGATACGCAGGATACGACTCTGCGCTTTCCGATTGTGGCTGATCCGGACCTCAAGATTGCCAAGCTTTATGAAATGATCCACCCCACACACTCCGAAACAGCCGCGGTGCGCTCTGTTTACATCATCGACAACGACAAAAAGTTGCGCCTGACAATGACGTACCCGATGAATGTTGGCCGCAATTTTGATGAAATCCTGCGCGTCATTGATGCGCTTCAGATCGGTGACAAATTCGGGATCGCAACACCTGCTGATTGGGTGCCAGGTCAAAAAGTGATCATCCCACCTTCAGTAACGGACAACGACGCTAGCGAAGCATTTCCTCAAGGATACGATACCATTCGTCCGTATCTGCGCACCGTACAGCTTTAATCCTAACCGTTTAACAAAATTGGAAAAATCATGACTAAACTAACTGTAATTGCAATGTGTGCAGCGCTTATTCCTCTCGCTGCCTTGGCCCAAGAGACCCCGGGTTCTCACTTCATAGAGAATTGGGATCTGGACGGAAATGGCTCTGTTTCTTCTGAAGAAATCACGGAGCGTCGGGGCGACATATTTTTTATGTTCGACCAAGATGAAGACGGGATGTTAAGTGCAGAGGAATACGTTCTGTTTGACGAAACCCGCGCAGCAGACATGGAAAATAACGCGGGGGATCGTGGCAACGGCGGCGGTCGGATGCAAGAGGGTCTGACCCTTACTTTCAATGATATTGATACTGATGGTAGCGTGTCGAAAGAAGAGTTCCTATCCAACTCAGCCGCTTGGGTCGCCCAAATTGATCGCAACGGCGATGGAATGATTACATCGGCCGATTTTGGGCCGCAAAGTAACTAAGACAACGGCGGTTCCCGCTGTCGGCGGGGACCATAAACCTTTTGATAGAGGCAAATCACATGCTCGACAGCTTCACAGCAGAGACTTTGGCGCGTATGCAATTCGCGTTCACCGTCTCATTTCACATCATTTTTCCCGCCTTCTCAATCGGGTTGGCAAGCTATTTGGCCATCTTGAATGGCCTTTGGCTGCGGACCAATGATAAAACGTACCTGACACTGTTCAACTATTGGAAAAAGATATTTGCCGTAGCCTTTGGCATGGGGGTCGTTTCAGGCATTGTGATGTCGTACCAGTTTGGAACGAATTGGTCGGTCTTTTCGGATAAGACGGGCCCGGTTCTTGGGCCGCTTATGGCCTATGAAATCTTGTCTGCATTCTTCCTCGAAGCAGGCTTTCTTGGCATCATGCTGTTCGGGCGAGAACGTGTGGGTGACAAGCTTCATATGTTTGCTACTGCAATGGTAGCCTTTGGCACATTGATGTCAGCAACCTGGATTCTTTCCGTGAACTCTTGGATGCAAACACCCGTAGGCTACAGTATCAACGAGTTAGGGCAGTTTTTCCCCGAAGACTGGTGGGCAATCGTGTTTAACCCATCCTTCCCCTACCGCTTGGTCCACATGGTGCTTGCTGCCTATCTGACTGTGGCACTTGTTGTTGGCGGCGTGGGTGGCTTGCATCTTTTGCGTAACCGCGAAGATGGGCCCGCGCGCCGGATGTTTTCCATGGCTATGTGGATGCTGGTCGTTGTCACACCACTGCAAATTCTTGCGGGCGATTTCCACGGGATTAACACACTGGAACACCAACCCGCCAAGGTCATGGCGATGGAAGGTCACTATGATAGCCATCCGCATGGAGCGCCGCTGATCCTGTTCGGGATTCCTAATCCAGAAGAAAAGCGGGTCGATTATGCAATTCAGATTCCACAACTGTCTAGCTTGATCTTGAAACATGAATGGGGTGCGCCCCTCGACGGCTTGGACACCATTCCTGACGAAGACGAACCACCAGTCGCAATCATCTTCTGGAGTTTTCGCATCATGGTTGGCCTCGGATTTGCGATGCTCGGGCTTGGTGCATGGGGTTTGCTGCGCCGCTTCCGCGGACGCTTGTTTGAAGACAAGTGGCTGCACCGCGCCGCAATTCTAATGGGGCCGACTGGCTTCGTCGCGGTGCTTGCCGGATGGATAACCACCGAAGTTGGGCGGCAACCTTTTACTGTTTATGGCGTCTTGCGGACCTCAGACAGTCTTGGACCTGTCGCAGCTCCTGCGGTGGCTGCATCACTGCTCGCATTTATCGTAGTCTACTTTTTCGTCTTTGGTGCTGGAACTTTCTATATCCTGCGTATGATGAACGCCCCGACAAACAAGCCTGATCCAGACCTCAAGAATGGGCCAATCCGTACCGTTGGCATCACCCCGATCATGCAAATCGACCCTGATTCAATCCCAGCAAATAAGGACCCATATGATGTTTGAACTTTCCTTTATCTGGGCCGGCATCATTGCATTTTCGGTCCTAACCTATGTCATCCTTGATGGCTTCGACCTTGGTGTTGGCATCTTATTCCCTCTCGCTGATGGTGAAAGAGAGAAATCCACGATGATGAACTCTATCGCCCCTATATGGGACGGTAACGAAACATGGCTGGTGCTAGGAGGGGGCGGATTGTTCGCCGTTTTCCCGCTTGCCTATGCCATCATCATGCCGGCGCTCTACATACCGATTATCTTAATGCTGCTGGCACTAATTTTTCGTGGCGTCGCATTCGAATACCGCTGGCGGACGGAACGGTGGAAACCTGTTTGGGACGTTGCGTTTTTTGGCGGATCAATTGTCGCTGCATTTATGCAAGGTATTGCACTTGGTGCTTTGGTTCAGGGTATCGAGATCACTGGGCGTGCCTACTCTGGCGGCTGGTGGGATTGGCTCAGCACGTTCTCAATCCTCACAGGGTTAGCTGTTGTGGTTGGATATGCTTTACTTGGTGCCACGTGGATCATCCTTAAAACCGAAGGTGATTTGCAGCGAAGAATGCAAAGATATGCTTGGTGGCTTGGGGCGGCTACACTCGGGTTCATCGGTATCGTCAGCATCCTGACGCCGTTCCAAGATTCGGAATATTTCAGCCGTTGGCTCAACTTGCCCGGCAGCATCTTTAGCGTCTTGATGCCTGGTGCTATGCTAATTGCCGCTTGGGCTTTGTTCACTGGCTTGAACGCAGGCAAAGACGGGCAGCCTTTTCTGGCGTCAATCAGCATCTTTGTGCTGTGTTTCATTGGCATCGGCATTAGTTTTTATCCCAACATCATACCTCCAAGCCTTACAATCGTTGATGCCGCCGCACCTGATAAAAGTCTAAGGTTTGCGTTAGTTGGAACTGTTATTCTTATTCCAATAATCCTAGTTTATACAGCCTACGGCTACTGGGTGTTTCGAGGGAAGATTGATCCAGAGGAAGGGTATCACTAATGCATTCTCAGTACATTAAGAAGCTGGTGTGGTTCGTCGCTCTGTGGATAGTGGGCGTTATTACCCTCGGTATTGTAGCTTACACAATACGCTTAGCGATACTCCCTTAAGCGAACCAATCTAAACGATACATCTAAATTTAATCACTTGCACATAACATGTCTGAAGGTCCGTTAACGACACCAGAACTCAAAGTTCAGAAATTCTAATACCCTGAGTAAAATAAATCTGAATTTTCAAGCAACAAATTATCAACTGATTATATCCAACCAATCTATGTTCAAGGAATCGAGCTATGATCAAAAAAAATATTACGGTACGGCCCCTGAAAGCTAGTGATCGAACGGGCTGGGATGAACTGTACCGCGGATATGCAGATTTTTATAAAATAGCACAATCAAATGAAATGCGTGACCGTGTTTGGTCGTGGCTTCATGACGCAACCAAAGAAAGTGAAGGTCTTATTGCAGAGGCCGAAGATGGAACGCTGCTTGGACTTACACATTTTCGACCATTTGCGCGTCCACTCACCGCAACGACTGGTGGGTTTCTTGATGATTTATTTGTTTTGCCAGCCGCAAGAGGCCTGGGAATAGCGGGTACTCTCATTGAAGGCGTGCAGACAATCGCTTTCCACAGAGGTTGGTCAGTTGTGCGTTGGATAACAACTGAAGATAATCATCGTGGGAGAAGCGCATATGATCGAGTTGCTGTAAAAACAAGCTGGATAACATACGATATTAAGATCTCAAAATAAGTAATGGAGATGGCGTTATCCAACAAAACGGAGCTGTCAGACAAATCAAAACTCGCATCAGATTGTTAGCACAGCCTAAATCTATACGCTCAATAGTTGACGTCACTCAGCGAGAGCGGCGGCACGGTTCAGCTTGAAATTGGCGCGTGAATAAAGATGGCGTTCCTTATTGAAATGGTTCTGGATTGAAGCGTGGATGGAGACGAATTTCTGTAACGTTGCCGTTCGTCGAAATCTTAGCATCGCCCTCTCTCGTCGCCTGAATGGCAAATGAGAGTTCTCAGCTCTGTTGTTGGACCGGCCTCCGCATAATTGCTTGTCAGCAATTCCAATCTCACGACAAGCCGCGCCATAGGACCCCAACTTATCCGTTATGATGACCTTAGGTAAGCCGTGTTTACGCATTGCTTTTATAAGGAACTTCTTCGCTGCAGCCTTGTTGCGCCACCTCGTGACGTAACATTCAAGAACTTCCCCTTCATGATCAACAGCGCGCCATAGGTAAAAGCGTTCTCCATTTATTTTGACGAAGACTTCATCTAGGTGCCATTGCCAGTTTGAGTGTTGACCCACCCTCTTCTTTCGAATTTCCTTAGCAAATCTTGCACCAAACCGATCCACCCAAAACCGTACAGTTTCATGGCAAATATCAATGCCACGTTTATGCAAGACATCTTCAACTTGGCGGAAGCTCAGCGGGTAACGCACGTAATACATAACCGCCAAGCGGATGATTTGGGGAGACGTTTTGAAATATTTGAATGGATTATGTGCTGTCATCAACCAGAATTAAGGATTAGCCGCTTGCCCGTCAAATTTGTCTGACAATGCCGATGAGGCCGAGTTGCCTTAACGATCTCATGCAGACATTAGCGCAAATCGTGGCGAACAACAGGTTCGAGACCAAACTGTGAATTAAATTTTTGCTGCTCATGCTCGCAACGCGCGCATTGCTTCGAGAGCGCGCTGACCTGTTCTGCAGCGAAGTGAACGACCGGCCATTCATCTCACGTAAAGCGCGGGACTACTCGTGAACTCACATCCGATATGATTTGGGCGTCCGGGTGGTCCATTTGCGAAAAGCACGATGAAAGTTTGCAGGAGCCGAGAAGCCTGTAGCAAAAGCGATTTGTTCAATGCTGTCCATACCTTGCTGAAGTGCGCCGATCGCGATGTCACGGCGTAGGGCGTCTTTAATATTCTGAAATGACGTCCCTTCCTCTTTCAGGCGTCGATTTAGTGTCCGCGGTGTCATTCCTAGCGCGTGGGCGGCATCTGACAGTTTACCAATTTGCCATGTCGCCCCGTAAAGAAAGGCCCGAACCTGTAAGCTGTTTGTATGGGAACGTGACCCCGTGAAAATCCAGTCAATTGGTGCGCGTTCGAGAAAAGCAGACGCCTCTGCAGCACTGCGACGGATCGGGCGCGGGAACTGCTTTGGATCGAAAAGGATGCTAGTGTGTTTTGCGTCGAATTTGACCATGCATGGAAAAACAACTGCATAATCCGCGGCAAAACCTGGTCGAGGAAACGCAAAATGAACCGCCATCACCGGCGTCTCAGACCCGCTAAGCCAAGATAAAAGCCCATGCGCTAACTTTAGAATCAGCATGTGGCCAAAACGCTGCGGGTGGTTAAAGTTCGAATAAGGAACCAAGGTAAGTTCGACGCCCGCCAATGTGTCGCGCAGCTCCAGTCGGAAGTCATCCAACAACAGGTTCCAAAACGTTGAGAATCTATAGAGTGCTGACGTCAAGCTACCTGCCTCCTGTAGAACCGTGACAAGATGCTGGAGGGCGCGGGGCCGGATTGGTCGGCTCCAAAGACCCATCATCTCGTCTTGGGTTTCTGGCGCAGCAAGTTGATAGAGTTTCGCGAATTCATCGAGTGTGATACGTTGGGCGGCATCCCTCGGGCCTGGTTGCATCCCCGCGCGTTCCAGCAACGAAGTTAGTTCTTGAAATGAACAACGCTGCTCTAACGCAAAAAGCCAATCTTGAATAAATCCAGCTGAAACAGTGGTCAGTGAAATCGGGTCATTGCTGGCCATAAAAACCTCTATTTGGCGTAATCGGATATAATATTGGCAATAAATGAGCTTAACAGCAAATCGAATTACAAGTAAATGACGTAAAGTCATAGTTTTGCGTGGATTCAGACATGTCGTATCAACCGCCCGTTCAGGATTTGATGTTTTGCATTGAACACTTGTCCCACTGGGAACAGGTGTCGGTATTAGGGGCGTATTCCGACTTTGACCTGTCTGATATCGGTGCTGCATTAGAGACGTATGCGCGGTTTTGCAGAGAACAGATTGCACCGCTGTCTCATATCGGGGACACGCTTGGCGCGCAGTTCGAAGCCGGACGCGTCACGATGCCAGAAGGCGACGTCCACGCCTATGCGCAATTTGTCGAAATGGGGTGGCAAGCACTGACGCACCCGCCCGAGCATGGCGGCTTGGGCTTGCCACGTGCTGTGGGTGCGGCGGCAGTAGAGATGCTGAACGCGGCCGATATGAGTTTTGGTCTGTGTCCTTTGCTGACAGATGGCGCGATTGAGGCGCTATTGCTAACTGGCTCTGACGAACAGAGAGCCACCTATCTGGAGCCACTGATAGCGGGGCGCTGGTCCGGCACGATGAACCTTACTGAGCCGCAGGCCGGCAGTGATTTGGGTCGTGTGGCGACCAAGGCATTGCTGCGCGTCGATGGCAGCTATGGCATTACTGGCACGAAAATTTACATTACCTACGGGGCCCACGACCTGACCGAGAATATCATCCACCTCGTTTTGGCGCGCACCCCTGATGCGCCTGCCGGTCCAAAGGGGCTCAGCCTATTTATCGTGCCGCAGGCGATGGTCGAAACTGATGGGTCCGTGGGGGCCAAAAATTCGGTAAACTGTATCAGTATCGAACACAAACTGGGTGTACGGGCCAGCCCGACGGCCGTGTTGGAATACGATGGGGCCACGGGATTCCTGATCGGCGAAGAAAACAGCGGGCTGGAATACATGTTTATCATGATGAACGCCGCGCGGTTCTCGGTGGGAGTACAGGGGATTGCGACGTCCGATAGAGCCTATCAACGGGCGCTGGCATATGCACGGGATCGCGTGCAAAGCCGTCCTGTGAACGGCCAAAGCAAGGACGCCGTCGCAATCATCGAACATCCCGACGTGCGCCGCATGTTGATGCGGATGCGCAGTCTGACCGAAGGCGGGCGCGCAATGGCCGCAGCCACGGCGGGGCTGCTAGATGTAGCCCATCATCAGGATCACCCCGAAATGGCCGCTTTGGCAGATTTTATGGTCCCACTGGTCAAAGGTTTCTGTACAGAACGCGCGGTTGAGGTCGCGTCGCTCGGTGTGCAAATTCATGGCGGCATGGGCTTCATCGAAGAAACCGGGGCTGCACAACACTACCGCGACGCCCGCATTCTACCAATCTATGAGGGCACAACAGCTATACAGGCCAATGATCTTTTGGGGCGCAAGATCATGCGTGATGGTGGGAAAACTGCCCGCCTGTTCGCGACCCGCATAACGGACACGGAAACCCAACTGGCGCAAGGCGATGCCACCCTCCAAGCGGTCGGCGCAAGTCTGGCGCAGGCACGCGGCGCGTTCGATGCGGCGCTAGAGTGGATGCTAGACAACAGCCGCCGCGATATCGACGCGGCCTTTGCAGGCTCTGTGCCTTTCTTGATGCTTGCGGGCAATTTGGCTGCCGGATGGAAGCTTGGTAAATCTGCGCTGGCGGCCCAAGCGGCGCGCGACGTAGGTAAAGACACGCCATTCATGACACAGAAGATTGCAACCGCTCTGTTCTTTGCCCAACACATTCTGCCTGATTGTGCTGCCGAACACGCCCGCATCCTGCACGGCTCTCGCAGCGTGTTGGACGCGGCTTTTCCTGAATGAACCTTTGAGAGGACCAACCCGATGAACGACGTAGTAAACCCAGACACCTATGAACGCCTGTCCATTTCAGCGCGTGACAACGGCCTCTATGTCTTGACGCTGAGCCGCCCAGAAAAGCGCAACGCACTCGATGTTCTGACAATCGAAGAACTGATCCGTTTCTTCAGCGGCGCACGGCTGGCAGGTGTCAGGGCTGTGTTGCTGGCCGGTGAGGGCGATCATTTTTGTGCCGGTCTTGATTTGGTCGAGCATTGGAAGGCTGACCGCAGCCCTGATGATTTCATGCATGTTTGTCTGCGCTGGCATGAGGCATTCAACAAAATGGAATATGGGGGTGTGCCGATTATTGCAGCGCTGAATGGCGCGGTAGTTGGTGGCGGTCTGGAACTTGCAAGTGCGGCGCATGTGCGCGTCGCTGACCCCGGTACTTACTTCGCTCTACCAGAAGGGCAGCGTGGAATTTTTACCGGTGGTGGTGCAACGATCCGCGTGTCCGACATGATCGGTAAATACCGCATGATCGACATGATTCTCACTGGACGCGTGTATCAAGGCCAAGAGGCCGTTGATCTGGGCTTGGCCCAGTACATTACAGAAGAAGGCGGCAGCTTTGACAAGGCTATGGAGCTGGCAGAAAAGGTGGCTCAGAATCTTCCTTTGACGAATTTCGCCATCTGTTCGGCGGTTAGCCACTTGACCAATATGTCAGGCATGGATGCCGCCTATGCGGAGGCCTTTGTGGGTGGCATTGTGAACACCCAGCCCGCTGCGCGCGAACGTCTGGAGGCCTTCGCCAACAAAACCGCCGCTCGCGTGCGGCCCAACAGCTAAGACAGGCGGCACCCAAGATGCGTCACCAATTCGAGGCCCTTCAGAAGGCACAGGCCAATCATGTGCCTTCTGACGCCGTTATCCTTCCTACGACGTGCTGAAAACCTTCACGGTGCACGCACAGCAGTGATCTATGGCGATATCCGGCGCAGCTGGTGTGAGACCGCAGCGCGTATTCGCGCGGTGGCTGGCGGTCTTGTGGGGCTTGGCGTGCAAAAGGGTGATACGGTTTCAATCCTTTGTCCGAACATCCCTGAATTGTTCGAGTTGCATTTTGCCCTACCGCTGACGGGTGCTGTCCTCAATACGCTCAACACGCGGCTGGAACCTGCAACCATCGCCTACATTTTGGACCACGCGGACACCAAACTGGTGATCGTTGATCGCGAACTGGTCCAGCTGTTGTCTAAAGCGTTTGATCTATTGGGGCGGACGTTGCCTGTCGTTGAGATCGTGGATCCGGCGGTCACTGGGGACAGCATCGGTGGGCAGACCTATGAGAAATTGGCCAAAGCTACGCCTCTGCCGATTGAACTCCCGGAAAATGAATGGGATGCGATTGCGTTGAACTATACGTCCGGCACGTCCGGGCGGCCAAAGGGCGTAGTTTACCACCATCGTGGTGCCTACCTGATGGCGCTTGGCACGGGAACCGCGTGGCAGGTGCCGTCCTATCCGGTGTATCTGTCGGTGGTACCGATGTTTCACTGCAACGGCTGGGGGCACCCTTGGTTGATGGCGATGCTTGGAGCCAGCGTTGTGTTCACCCGCGTGCCCGCGGCAGAGCGCATTTTGGACGCGATCCGTACCCATGGTGTGACCCACTTCGGTGCAGCCCCCATCGTGTTGCAGATGTTGGCCGAAGCCGAACATGACGCGGCCCCCTTTGAGCCAACGATCAAGGTCTTGACGGCGGGTGCCCCACCACCGCCATCAGTGCTTGAGAAAACCACATCGATGGGATTTGATGTTATGCAGGTCTATGGCCTGACTGAAACCTACGGTCACATCTCGCAATGTCTTTGGCAGGAGGATTGGACTGATCTGAACCCATCCGAGAAAGCGGAACTACAGGCCCAACAGGGCATCGCCTTTCCCATGGTGGAAGAGGTCGCCGTGATTGATCGCACCAGCGGCGCACAGGTTACACGCGACGGCAGGGCGCAAGGCGAAATCGCTGTGCGAGGCAACACGGTGATGGCAGGATATTATAAGGATGCCAATGCCTCCAAAGCGGCGTTCAAAGATGGCTGGTTCTGGTCCGGCGATGGCGCGGTTGTGCATGAAAACGGCTACATCCAGATCCGTGACCGGTTAAAGGACGTGATCATTTCAGGCGGGGAAAATATCTCCTCTGTCGAGGTTGAAGCTGTGTTGTATCGACACGAAGCCGTTCAGGCCGCCGCTGTTGTCGCCAAGCGAGACGAAAAATGGGGCGAAGTGCCGTGCGCCTTTGTAGAGCTGCGCGCGGGAGCCGAGGCAACCTCGGACGACATCATCGCCTTCTGCCGCGCCCATTTAGCGGGCTTCAAAGCCCCCAAATCCGTCATCTTCGAGACCCTTCCCAAAACATCCACCGGCAAGATCCAGAAGTTCCGGCTTCGCGATCGCATCAAAACTATGGACACCTGACATGCACCTCCTTTCCCAATCTCGCCGTTTGCGCCAAACTCCTTTTTCCCAAGGCGTCGAAGATAATGGCGTTAAGGCCTATACCGTTTACAACAGAATGCTGCTGCCCACTGTCTTTGAGAGCGTCGAAGCCGACTACCGGCACCTCAAATCCCATGTGCAAGTCTGGGATGTGTCGTGCGAACGGCAGGTCGAACTAAACGGTCCAGACGCCACGCGGTTGATGCAGCGACTGACCCCTCGCAACCTTGAGAAGATGCAAGCAGATCAATGTTACTACGTGCCGATCGTAGATGAGAATGGTGGCATGTTAAACGATCCGGTGGCGATTAAACATAGCGAGGATCGTTGGTGGATATCGATTGCCGACAGCGATCTGTTGCTCTGGGTTAAGGGGCTTGCCGTTGGCGCGAGGCTTGATGTGCAGGTGTTTGAACCCGACGTGTCACCACTGGCGGTACAGGGGCCAAAATCGGATGATCTGATGGCGCAGATCTTTGGCGAAGAGGTGCGCGGCATCCGGTTTTTCCGACACAAACGGCTGGCGTTTCAGGACACATCCTTTGTCGTCGCGCGGTCCGGTTATTCCAAACAAGGCGGCTATGAAATCTATGTCGAGAATGGCGCTTACGGGATGCCACTTTGGGATGCGCTGTTTGACGCGGGCGCCTCTTTGAACGTGCGCCCAGGCTGCCCCAATCTGATTGAGCGAATCGAGGGTGGGATGCTGAGTTATGGCAACGACATGACGATGGAAAACACGCCGCTGGAATGCGGGTTGGGCAAATTCTGCAAACCAGGCGAGAACAGCGACCACATAGGCAAAGGCGCACTGACCCGTGAGGCAGAAACTGGTCCAGCTCGGCAAATCCGCGCGATTTCGATTCCGGGCGATCCAGTTTCCCCGGCTCGCTCTGCTTGGCCCCTGTTCAAAGACGGACAGCGGGTTGGACAGGTTACCTCCACTGCGTGGTCGCCGGATTTCGGAACCAACGTCTCTATTGGTATGGTTGATGCCAACCACTGGGACGCAGGAACTGTAAAACGCACAGCAATAATGGGCCACAGAAACGGCTGCGACATAGCGCAGTTGTAGCGGAGTAAAATTCCGCCAGTTTGTGTCCTTCGTTTAGTCGGAGGGCGGGAGATGTATTCTGTGGATATTTATAGTCGTGTGCGCCGTGCCTGTTTGAAGGACGGGATGTCAGCTCGAGAAGCGGCGCGTTATTTCAACAAGGATCGTAAGACGATTGCGAAGATGCTGCGTCATGAGCTGCCTCCCGGGTATCGCCGCTCAGAACCGCCACATCGTCCAACCCTTGATGCTTATGTTGGTGTCATCGATGAGCTACTGCGCTCCGACAAAGCCCTGATCAAAAAACAGCGTCACACGTCGAGGCGCATTTTTGAACGACTGCGTGACGAGCATGGGTATACTGGCAGCCTCACGACGGTGACGTATTACGTGCGTGAGCAAAAGCGGCGCACCAAAGAGGTGTTTGTGCCACTGTCGCACCGTCCAGGCCATGCGCAGGTGGATTTTGGAGAGACCCTTGGTGTAATTGGTGGCGTGGAAAGCAAGATCCACTTCTACGTGATGAGCTTACCGCATTCTGACGCGGTATTTGTAAAGGGGTATCCAGCCGAGACAACCGAGGCGTTTTGTGATGGCCACGTCTCGGCCTTTGCTTTCTTTGGTGGCATCCCTCAATCCATTCTCTACGACAATACCAAGATCGCCGTTGCACGAATACTGGGGGACAGAACGCGCGTCCGGACCCGTCGATTTACAGAGTTGCAATCGCATTACTTGTTTGATGACAAGTTCGGCCGGCCTGCGCGCGGGAACGACAAAGGCAACGTTGAAGGGATGGTTGGGTACACCCGCCGCAACTTCATGGTGCCCGCACCGCGTTATGACAGCTTTGATGATCTGAACGCACATCTGGCACAGAGATGCTTAGAGCGTCAGGGTGACAAACTGCGCGGCCACAACCAAACCATTGGCGACCGGCTCATGTCGGACTTAGAAGCCCTAATGGGATTGCCCGTCGCGGAATATGAAGCCTGCGACCACGTCAGCACACGGGCCACGTCGATCTCGATGGTGCGCTACCGGAGCAATGATTACTCGGTGCCGGTGGCTTATGCCCACCACGATGTTCACGTGCGTGGGTTTGTGCATGAGGTCATCATTGGATGTGGCAACGAGATTATTGCCCAGCATAAACGTTCGTATGCAAAAGCGGACATGATCTTTGATCCGCTGCACTTTTTGCCCCTGCTTGAGCAAAAGGTGGGTGCCTTGGATCAGGCAGCACCTTTGCAGGGCTGGGACCTTCCGGATGTCTTCGCCACGCTGCACCGTCTGCTTGAGGCCAGAATGGGCAAGCCCGGCAAGCGGGAATACGTTCAAGTTCTGCGCCTGCTGGAAACCTTTGAGATGGATGTTGTACAAGGCGCGATCAGCCAAGCCATTGATATGGGTGCAATTGGCTATGACGCCGTAAAACACCTTGTGCTGTGTCGGGTTGAGAAGCGGCCACCACGATTGGATTTGGACTTTTACCCGTATCTGCCCAAGGCTAACGTGGGGATGACGCGTCCATCCAGCTACATGAGCCTGATGGGTGGAGCCACGTTATGACTGAGGCACCGCAAATCCTTCTGCAGCATCACCTCAAGAAACTGCGATTGCCAACGTTCCAAGGAGAATACGCCAAACAGGCCCATATCTGTGCTGCCGAGAACAAAGACCATATCCAATATCTGGCGCGGCTGTGTGAGATGGAATTGATTGACCGCGAGCGTCGTATGATTGAACGGCGCATTAAAGCGGCGAAGTTTCCCAGCACCAAAAGTCTGGACAGCTTCGACTTCAAGATCATGCCCAGCCTGAACAAGCCGCTAACGATGGATCTGGCACGTTGTGACTACGTTGATCGCAGAGAAAACATCATTGCCCTTGGGCCATCGGGGACGGGCAAGACCCACATTGCTTTGGGGCTTGGACTCGCGGCGTGTCAAAGGGGGCTGAAAGTGCGCTTCACGACGGCAGCGGCATTGGTCCACGATTTGATTGAAGCCCAGGATGAGCGACGGTTGCAGCGGCTGCAGAAACAACTGACCAGCCAGAACCTGTTGATCATCGATGAGTTGGGCTTCGTGCCGCTCAGTAAGTCCGGCGCAGAACTACTCTTCGAAGTGATATCCCAATGCTACGAACGTGGCTCAATCATCATCACGTCAAACTTGCCCTTTGACGAATGGACAGAAGTCTTTGGCTCCGAGCGGCTGACAGGCGCGTTGCTGGATCGCTTGACCCATCACGTCCACATTCTCGAGATGAACGGCGAAAGCTACAGGCTCAAACACAGTCGTAACAAACAGAAGTAAACAAAGCCCAATCAAGACCAGAATAATGTTGGCCTAACAGCCAACATGCGCTTTGGCACGCGTTAGCTATATGACAAGCACTCGCGCCAAAGCGCACGACAAACGATAACTCAGTGGACCAGTTTTACGCCGCGATCTGGTCCCTTTTTACTCTGCGATTGACACGCTTGGTCGTCCAGTAAGTTTCGGCACTAAAGCGAACGATTCTAGTGAACCCTCAACACCTTTTGGAAGAGCCGTTCGAGACGCACTTGTCATGTTCAAAGTATACAGAAAGCCAGCCGCGCCTCATTTAGTTCCAGAAATTGCTCACTGGAAGAGGCCAGCTGAAAGGGCTGCAAAAGGTTGTCAAAAACCCAACTAGCAAAAACTTTAGTGCGGGTTGGGATTTATCTAATCAAAAACTAATGGATCATATGTGAACGCATCTTTCACTAGCAGAAGGTGCCTATATGCACTCCAAAAACAAACAAGCTGCTCTTTCCTACGCCCAAAAAGGCTGGAAAGTATTTCCAGTAACTCCAAACCAAAAGAGGCCATTAACGGCGTTGGCCCCTAAAGGTCACAAAAACGCCACTTCCGATCTGGCCACTATCGAACAATGGTGGACCGAACACCCTACTGCCAACATTGGCCTGAATTTAGAGGCATCCAGATTGGTTTGTATTGACGTCGACAGTTACAAAGAAGACTGCGCTTTCGACACCTACATGCAGGCTCGCGAATTACCCGAAACTTTGCGGCAACTCTCAGCGCGTGGGGGCACTCATTACG
>Ga0307998_1000471_pt1 | contig 22863 bp, 24 predicted proteins | sample Davwhametageno37_FD_203147 | JGI IMG/M metagenome (GOLD analysis project Ga0307998, IMG submission 203147) | Marine microbial communities from Davis Island wharf, Antarctic Ocean - #37 | ecosystem: Environmental > Aquatic > Marine > Unclassified | place: Antarctic Ocean: Davis Island wharf... | reverse complement strand
TTTTTTATGATTGGATTATTGAAAGTGTTAATACTAAAATTATATTTTTATCTGGAACTCCTATAATTAATAAGCCATCTGAAATTGCTTATTTATTTAATATGCTTAAAGGTAAAATAAATGTATATGATTTTGTATTAAAAATAACAGGAGATATAGATGAAATATCTAAGGAATTAAAAGGAATATTCTATAATAATATCTCGTGTATTGAACAATTACATGTTAAAAAATATAAAGGAAAAATTATAGTATCATTTATTAAAACTCAAAGCAATTTTGCCAATATTTTAGAAGAGGATATAGTAAAAACCATAAGATATAACGAGTATTCATTCGATGAATTTATAAAACAAGTTTACGCTGGTTTACATAAATTTACAGATTCAAAATTAATATCACCTTCACAAAAAGAACTAAAAGCATTAGGTAAAAGTGAAATCAATTATATTATTCAAGGAAAAGAACATATATTTGACACTGAAACAAATGTTATATTTAATAAAAAACATAAATTATTCGAAATATATGATGATAGTCAAAATAAAATAGATTTAACCGATAATACCCGATTTATGGAATATTTCTTCGATGAGGAATTTAATATCCCACCTAGAAAACAAGTCCATTTAAGAAGAATGTTAATGGGATTAACATCATATTATCCTATAGATAGATCTGCAATATCATATATGCCCGAAATTAAAGAACCGTATTTTAAGAACCCTCTATACGAAAACTATTTAATTACTAAAAAAATAAATATTGTTCCGTGTTTCATGTCATATGAACAATTTACTGAATATGAAATTAAACATAATAATGAGGTAGACCAAGATTTAAAAAAATTAAGGAGAAAAAATATGTTCGATGACGAATTTTTCCATTATTATAGTGGAACGAGACAAACATGTAACATTATTTATAATGAACCAGGCGACGAAGAAACCAAATATAGATTGATGAATCAAGATAATAATTTTACTACTAATTTATCCAAGTATTCACCAAAAATGTTAAATATTATGGAGAATATGAATAAATTTATAGATAATGACAGTCCTACTGGTAAAGTATTATTATATAGTGTCTATAAAAGTGAGGGTGGTTCAGGTGCATTTTCTGAAATTTTGAAAGCAAACGGCTATGAAAAATATGATTATAAATCAAATAATATAGATACATTAATTAAATCGAATGATAAAAAAAAGAGATATACATTTATTACTGGGGACGAAAATGAAATAGAAAAAGAAGAAAATAAATCAGCATATAATCATACAGAAAATATAAATGGTGAATATATTCATGTTATGATCATATCGCAATCTGGTGCTGAAGGTATTTCTCTAACTTGTGTTCGTCAAGTACATATCATGGAACCATATTGGAATAATGTTAGAATGGACCAAGTATTTGGTCGTGCCATTAGAAGAAATTCTCATATCGGCCCAGATATAAATAAACCATGGCTTACTAAAGATAAACAAAATGTTGAACAATATATTTATTTATCTATGTTCCCTGATGGTGATAATATTAAAACAATATTTGAATCAATTAAAGTATTAAATTGGGAGATTACTAATGATGTAGAATATAGAGACGATTTTGATCAATATTTATTAAGTGAGCATAAATCATTATATCTAGCAATACAAAATATTATTAATCTAAAATTGTCCACGAGGGCCGGCGGTACTACTGATCAAATGCTATTTGAAATTATGGAAACTAAATATAATATTAATGAAAAATTAAACAACATTATAAAAGAATCTTCGGTTGATTGTATTAAACATACTACAGACGACCCTATTTTAAATAGTAAATGTATTCAATTTTCTGAAAAATTACAAAATGAAATTGCATATTTCCCTGGTATAGATACAAATGAATTAAACCAAATTGATAATATACAATTAAAATCAACATTCTCATATTTTATAAAACCAGACAATATAGTCATATCTGCTAAAAATTCAACTGACAATATTTTTGCCTATTATCAAATTAACCCAAAATACAAAGACGAAGATGCCAGATATATTAAAGAAAATGGTACAATATTATGTGATTTCTTTTTAGATAAAAATAAATTTTTCGTATATGAAAATGAGAAATTTTATTTAAATAATAAAATTACAAATAAATTTTCAGTAATCCAATCCATTTATCACATCCCAGGTGATGATGATATTTACGATCAATATATTTTAAAAAATAAATTTCCAACATTATCTGTTATTAAAGTTAATAGGTATCTAGTAGGATATAAAATTAAATATAATATTAATGATAAATTATTTTACTCACCTAAAAATGAACATGATTTGAATATTTATAAATTATATGATTATAAAACATATCTAGACAACGGATATAATATATCTGATGAACCCTTCCTATTGATACACAATAATGATTTTTATGAATCTGCATAAATTTTTATTTAATATATTTTTATAAAATTAATTTTTAATATTATTTATTATAATAATGAATAATAATAATATATGGGGACCTCAAGCATGGACCTTTTTACATACAATTACATTTAATTATCCAGAGGAACCTGATCAAAGAGATAAGCATAATTATTTTAATTTTTTCAATTCGTTGAAACATGTATTACCATGTGAAAAATGTAAAAAACATTATGAAGAAAATTCAACTGATTTACGGAATAGTCTCGATACTAGAGAAGATTTAGTAAAGTGGTTAATAGATATTCATAATGATGTTAATAAAAAAAATGATAAAAAAATATACACATACAGTGAAGTTTATAATGAATATCGACAATTATACAATCAAACAAATACAATAAATAATATGATTATATTTGTAATAATTATAATCGTTTTTATTCTAGTTTTTTTTCTTTATAATATATATGCCAAATAAAATTATTGTAGATAAGATTTTAACAGACGCTGGTATAAAAGAATTGGAAGGTACATGGATTAATGAATCTCATATAAAACACCCAATTATAGAAGAAGATACAGATGTTTATTATATAGAAGATGGTGTGGAAAAACTATTACTAAAATTTAGGAATAATGTAATTACTGACAATGAAATAAGAATAGGATGGAAAGCATACAAAGACTTAGCAAAACCAAGTAGAGGTCGTGGCGCTTCTGCTGGTCCTATAAATTTAGATGGACAATATTGGTCTAAAAGAAAAGTTGTAAATAATAAAAAATGGATGACAAATTATATAACACCCAAAGGTGAAGTATCTAAAATGAAAGTAAATAACCAAGTTGCATCTAATCCTATTGGATTCTTCGATGCTGATAATAAAATGTGTAAATTACCTTGTCGCCTAACACATTTTACAAGAACTAATTTTGAAAAATACCAATCGGGTTTTCCATTCCTACAAAAAATCGATAAATTATATAAAGAACTTATACCAAAAGCACATAAAAGACAATTAGATCGAGCAAATAAAAAACCCCTTCTCAAAATACCAGACACGTCTTTCTCAACTGTGACAATAAATAGAAACTTTAGGACTGCCTTACACAGAGACGCAGGTGATTATAGAGAAGGATTTGGTAATTTAACTGTTATTGAACGCGGTAAATATCATGGTGGATATACAGTATTCCCTCAATTCGGGGTTGGTATAAATTTAAGAAATAATGATTTCGTAGCTATGGATGTACACCAATGGCACTCAAATACTCCTATGTATGAAACAGATGAAGATAAAGCATATAATGAAGCAATCCCTAAAGTTTATAAAGATAACCCGGATATAGGAACAGCTGGATTATATGAATTATATAGTAGAATATCATTTGTATGCTATTTAAGAGAAAAGATTATAAATTGTCCAGATGATATTGATCCTAGATTTTTAACTAAATCTAGTCATGATAAAATAAAACAAGAAACTTAATTATTTTTTTTATCAAGATTTACACCACTGCCTATCATTTTTCCAATATTAATATTACCTACTAAAAATTTAAATAATAACCAGGATAATATTATAATTAACATCACTTTCATCCAACATACTTTTTTATACATTTATAATAATATAATATTTTTTTATTTAAAGATTTATAAATATTTATAGATAAATAATGGAGAAGATATCTGTGATTACTGTATTTAATGATTTCATTAATTTCAAGGAACTGATGTTATATAATTTCAATAATATTAATTATCCTAAAGAATTGATTGAATGGATTATAGTGGACGATTCTAGAGAATATAATGGTGATTTATTTCCTATGGAAGATAATATCCTTTATATTCATTTTAAACCAGATGAAATTAAAGAACATTTGGAAAAATGTTATAAAAAGTTTGATATACATAAAAACGATTTTACCTTCGAAAATGATCAGAAAAAAGGAGAATTTGAATACCACCTTAATTTAATGAGATTACCATCTGGTTTTAAAAGAGATTATGCTGTAGGTTTATCTTCAAACCCATACATTTTACATTTAAATTATGACTGTATTTATTTGAATAATGATATTAAAACTAAAATCAATATTATTAAAAAAAAAAGAATTGAGTGTTTATTTTCAGATTTTATGATTACTTATAATATTAAAAATAGAAAATTTGGTAAATTATCTGAATACAAATCAGAAGCATGTTTATTTCATACTAAAGAGTTTTGGTCCAGAAAAGGATTTAAATGGGATGAAATGTATAATGAAGCTAATGATTTTTATTATGGTAACGGCGCGGCAAGAGTACATTATAAAGAAAGTGTTATTCAATTACTAACAAATCATAATTTTAATAGATATACCGTAGAATCTGATTCAGCTACACATAACAATTATAAGCACCTTGAAATTCCAGAAATAGTATATTCTATTAATAATAAATTATATGATTTACAAACTGAATTAAATGATTTATTATATAATAAAAAAATTAATATAGTTTCTATTAATTCTGAAAATATTATTACAGATAAATTAATAAGTAATAATATTCATTATTTAGAATATAATAAAAATACTAGGAATTTTAATAAAATTATTAATGATTTAGATTTGATTGGGAATATTGACATGATTATTGTAAATTTAACGCATGAAGCTGTGAAATTCATACCCAAATATGATGTTGATTATTTTGTATTATTAAATCGTCCAAAAAGAATAATGCCTGGATATTTAATTTTTAATAATATTTATATTAAAAAAGAATTATTTATTAAAAAAGAAAATGAAGAAAAAAATGAAGAAAAAAATGAAGAAAAAAATGAAGAAAAAAATGAAGAAAAATGTGAAGAAAAATGTGAAGAAAAATGTGAAGAAAAATGTGAAGAAAAAAATGAAGAAAAATGTGAAGATAATAAATAAAATAAAATAATATTTTTTTTCTAATATATATTATAAATTATGCCCAAACAATTATTTGATCGCAAATTAATTGAATTTACTTTTCAAATCACTTTAATTGCTGCAATATACTTTTTACTATTTGCTCACCCGATTGTATTTAATCTTGTCGATAAAGGTTTTGAAATGGTAGGTTTGCATTTAGGTGATACTACGTTAACTATAGTACATTCAATTGTATTTGCTATATTCTTTTTTTATACTGTCGCATTTGTATCCAAATTAAATTAATATACTTAAAAATAATATAATTATAATTATAAATGGACCAACAAGCATTCAAAAATATTAATACTTTATTAAATATAAACGAAAATACAACTTTTATATTTAATGATAAAGAAATTTTAATCAATGATGGATCAGCCGAACATATAAATCCTAACAATTTAAATATTCATTATAGCGTATTTTTTACATTCAATCAAATATTTAATTGTATCAGGTTAGAGGGTATTAATAAAAATGATCTCCTTGATAGTTTAAATCAAGCATTCGATAATTTACAGGAAAATAAAAGTTTCCTAAAACTGGTCGGCGAAGATGTTGAATTACAAGAAATGATGAATGATATTTCTTTAAAACTAGATTTAATTACTGAAAAAAATTACGATTATGGTGATTGTAGATTTTGTAAGAAAATTATGAATAACATGAATTTATTTTGGAAATATCTGTTAAGCGAATTTATCAAAAATTTGCCGCGCACACACAGCTATCATAGGTCAGGATATAATAATATAATTCAAACTGAATCAACTTCAGATGATGATAATAATGATTCCGATAATGATTCCGATAATGATGATGATTCCGTTTATAATAAATCTACACAAACTTCATCATTTAAAACGGATTAATATGGTATATATCTAAAATCTGAATATGGATACAAACTAACAATATAATCGGCACCATTTACTGTAATTGGAGCACCATCCATTATTTCAGAGCACCCCCTTTCATCAACGCAATTAGTTGTATCATTTTCAATAGGTATTTTTACCTGAATATGATTATTTAATACAGTATAATAATTCCATAAATTAGAACCTCTATATACTCGCCTACCATATAAAGGTCTGATGTCATTTTTATCTTCGGTATTTTTCAATAATCCTATATTTTGATATTCATTAGGTTCTCCACGTGTTCTGATATTTATAGGCAATCCTCTGCCCATATTATATTCTCTTTCAGGACCTCTTCTATATTGTTGAGCATCATTTCTATCAATAATTTGTGTGGGTCTGTCTATAACTATAATATCTTTTTCATCTTCTTTTATTTCTTTTATTTCTTTTATTTCTTTAGTAATAGGACATTCACATACACAATCTCCTTTTAAATGTGTAGTTAATTTATCAATGATTAAATAAACCATTAAAAATAATATTATACATCCAAAATAAAATACTGTTTTACTCATACAGACCAATTTAGAAGCTTTCATATATTATATTGTTATATTTTAATTTTATCTTCTGGTGCAATCATTCCATTCGCATCCATACCACGCATTACAGTTGAGTTTTTCATAATCTTTAACACCCAGACTTGTAAAATCGGGAAAGCCACTTGGTGTATAATACTGTTCAATATCTTGGGTCCAGAGAGAGCTGTTCATCATCGACAAATAATTTATTTCGTCTTCGTCCGAGCCGATCGTGCACTTTATACTCGGCTTAGGTTCATCACTGCTACTGCTCCGGATACACCCAGGTGTACAATCGGACGATTGAGAAGCGGGAGGGGGAATGGTCTCCACATTGGATACACAATTTGCATCTTCAGTGCTATAGTGTTCACCATCCGGGCATGTAGGGCAACCAGCGGGTGTCACATTCACTCTCTCGACGTTATCGGATAGGTTACCGCTTAGTAGTGTCCAGCAAGTTCCGTCGGAGGCGTAGTGATGCCCAAGAGATTCATCTCTTGAACACTCGACAATATAGGCACATCTGTTCTTCCCTTCTATTGTATCAGAGATATGCTCACACAAACGTTTCTTTGTAGGCACATTCTGCCAGCTACCTTGGCATTGTTCCATATTTCCCGGTGCATCATTGACGGACAAGAGACTACTGCACGTATAATTACCTTGACTCCCCCCAATGTTACACTTTGAACTCCCGTCCCTATCACCCGGACTTTGCGGGTCGACGCAGAACCCTGTGTTCGGAGCGTCGCACTCTGGAAAAAAATCCGGATGAGGAGGAGAAGGAGGTGGTGATGGATTGGGATCTACGACTGGTACTTCTGGTACACCGGGTACTTCTGGTACTTCTGGTACAGAAGGTACTTCTGGTACTTCTGGTACTTCTGGTACTTCTGGTACTTCTGGTACTTCTGGTACTTCTGGTACTTCTGGTACTTCTGGTACCAGGTGTAAGGAGTCGTCCCTGGGTGATGTTGGAGCGGGATCTACGTTCCCGCACAAACCAAAACCACAACTCTTGTCACACACATTACGATATTCACAATCCTCACAAAAGTTTTCTTGGCACGAAAACCCATACGAAAATAATTCAGAACAGTTCGGTGATCTGTCATCGATACTATCATCATATGCATTTGTGCATACAGGCCCGTCATCCTCGACTACGACCTTGCCTGCGACCTCGCCCGCGACCTCAACCTCACCCAACTTATTGTGAATGAAAGTGCGACATATATTTTCCATACCTGGGGGCGTACATAAAGCAATTAATTCATCTTTTTCAATTGCACAGTTATTATTGTAGTCGTAGTTCGTGATTATACGGTTGTAATCCAAAAATTCACCCAGGTACGGCTCCTTACACCTGGTACCAGAAGTACCAGAAGTACCAGAAGTACCAGAAGTACCAGAAGTACCAGAAGTACCAGAAGTACCAGAAGTACCAGAAGTACCAGAAGTACCAGGTGTACCAGAAGTACCAGAAGTACCAGAAGTACCAGAAGTACCAGAAGTACCAGAAGTACCAGAAGTACCAGAAGTACCAGAAGTACCAGAAGTACCTTCTGTACCAGAAGTACCAGAAGTACCCGGTGTACCAGGTGTACCTGGTGTACCTGGTGTACCTGGTGTACCTGGTACAGAAGGTACCGGAACAGGAACAGGTGGAGGAACCGGTTTGATAAGATCTAACTGATTTACTTTATTCGTATTCATCATTATCTCAAATAATAAAAACAACACGACAACACCTGTTAAAATCATTAAAATGTTACTTGTATTCTTTTCCATATATATAATACATTACATTTAAATTTGACTATTATATAAAAAAATAATAATTAAATATAGTAAAATGAAACTTAACTTTATTTATTGTAAAAGTAAGGAAAATATTATTGGTCGAAATAATGAATTATTGTTTCATATACCACAAGATATGAAATATTTTAAAAATATTACTTCTCCAGAATATACTTATGGATGTAAAAATATTGTAATCATGGGATATAATACATGGAAATCTATTCCAGAAAAATTTAAACCATTATCAGATAGAATTAATATTGTCATTACTAAAAATCATTTTGACGAATTCAAAGGTAGTGCGAGGGAAATTTTAGTATTTAAATCGTTTGATGATTGTTATAAATTCTTATCTAATCAAGAAGAAAATGGTGATATGTTAGGTGAAAAATTTATCATAGGGGGAGGACAATTATATAATTATGTATATGATAATTATTCAGAACATATTAATAAAATATATGAAACATCCATAAATATTAATATACTTGATATGTCTAATAATGATTGTTTTCATTATACAAACGTGATAGAAGATGGATATATTAAATTAAATTTTAATATGAGTGATAATGATAAAAATTTTAAATTAATTAATGATAAATATTGTGATGATCATGATATAACAATTTTAAGTTCAAAGAAAAAACTTCATGGAGTTAATTATAATATTTATCAGAATGAACAGTTTATAAATGTAGATGAATATCAATATTTAAAATTGATGAAAAATATTTTATATAAAAATAATATTAAACCATCACGTAATTCTATGGTTATTTCATCATTTGGTGAAAAAATGGTATTCGATTTAAGAAAAGGGTTCCCATTACTTACTACTAAAAGAATGCCATTCAAAACTATTTTAAGAGAATTATTATGGTTTATAAGTGGTTCTACATCTAATAAAGATTTGAATGAAAAAAACGTTCATATATGGGACGCTAATGCATCTAAAGAATTTATAGCATCTAGAGGATTGAGTTATGAAGAAGGTGAACTGGGTCCTGTATATGGATTTCAATGGCGGAATTTTGGTGCTGATTATAATGATAAAAATTCAACAGGTGTAGACCAATTACAAAATGTTATTGATTTAATTAATAATGATCCATTTAGTAGAAGAATAATATTATCAGCTTGGAACCCGTGTGATTTAGACAAAATGGTATTACCTCCATGTCATGTTATGATACAATTTAGTATAGATAAAGAATTTATAGATGCACAACTTTATCAAAGATCGGGTGATATGTTCTTAGGTGTCCCATTCAATATTGCCAGTTATTCTATATTATTACATATTATTGGTTCTATTACAGGATATACTCCCAGATACTTTCATCATGTAATAGGTGATGCTCATATTTACACAAATCATATTAACGCAATCGGAGAACAAATACATCGTATCCCAAATAAATCTCCTACTTTAAAATTAAAGAAAAAACTTATAGATATAAATAATATAGATGAAGAAGATTTTATATTAGAAGATTATAATCATTATCGCGCAATAAAAGCTGAAATGATTGCCTAAATTTGATTTATTTGTTTGTTCTTTAAAAAATCTGTTATGGATAAATTAGAAATTATTCCATATTTATGCGTCGTAATTATCGTAATATATTTATCTTATAATGATGAATATTTTCTGAAAGAAAACCATACTAGAGATATATGGGGGAATATTTGTGTTAATGGGACATTCAGTTTTACACAGACAATGAAAGAAAAAATAGGATATTCTACAGGAAATCCATTATATTATATGTGGTAATAAATAAATACTGTTTATTATCATTTTTTTACTAATTTAGATTCATCAATCAGACGATCCTACAAATGTTAAATATCCTTTATTATAATCGTTCATTATATCTCCCATATTGCCACCTAATTTATATATATCTGCCATTTTAGTAGCAACTTTATATTTTTCATATCTGGTAAAAGCATTAGACGATTTATTTTTAGGATTAGTTTGATTAAAAACTACAGAACGATTATTTTTTTTCGCTTTTTTAATAATTGATTTATTATCGTTAGGATTACTTACAGCGGGTTTCTTTTGAACTGATTTTTTTGGTTCTTTCTTTTGTAACTGTTTTTGTTTCTTAGTAAGACATTTACCACTCTTAGGATCTCTATTCGTTCCTTTAGGACAACGCGGTAATTTTATTTTATGTACGACCGGATCTAATGCTTTATTTATTTTATTGGCATCAACTATATCTGGATTTTTTGATTTAGATACCGACTTGATTTCACTTGAAGAAAGTTTAGGATTATCACTTAATGATAATTGGACTACACCATATTTCTTACAACCAGTTTCTATTTTAAATTGGTCTTTTTTAATCATTGATACAGAAACATCATGTATATTATATTTAAACCGTTTTTCAGGTTGTATGCCGACACCTAAAATCATTTGCGCAGGTATAACTTCTTCTTTTTCTGTGATTTTTTTCAATTTAAACTTAATATTTCTAGGTAATAATATTTCCACTTCATTCTTATATTTTGTTGTATTAATCATATTAACATAAGGCATACCTTTTTCTAATTCAATTCTATAAAAACAACATCTAGTTCCGTCTGGTTTTGTGGGTACCTGTCTTAATCCAAAACTCTTGGCTACTTCATCATTTTCTGAAATAGACCCAAAGTTATCAACTATAAATTCACCACCTACCTTATCATGACCTTTGTATTTTTGCGTCATACCTCTATAATAATGTTTTTTGGACATATCAGTTGTAACTCTTGGAGCATATTCCATGAAACATTTATCAATTTGTAATATATGATCTTTAACATTTTTTATACTTAGTTCCCAGTTTTCTTTATCCATCTTCGTCAAAATACGTGGTAATTGTTTCTTCAAGTCTGCTTTTTTCTTAATAATTTGTTGATCATATTCTATTTTAAAATCAGATAATAATTTCGTTATCTTCGCAATTGTATTAGCACTTATTATTGAGTATTGAGTATTTAAACGATTCGTTATAAAATTGGGGTCACCATAGCGGACTGACTTTTCTTTATATATGGCAGATTTAAAATATTCTTCACCCTGTCTGAGATACCAATTAATTGCCCCGTCCCACTGAAATGAATAATCATATAAAGCTGTTGCTATTACATCATCAAAATATACTTGTTCTTTATATGGTATATTTTTTATATCGGCATCCACATTCGTATATACTTCGATTAATATCATCTTTCCAAGTTGATCATCTGATACAGGTGGAAATTGAACACCTGTATATTTATTACTCGGTGCGCCTGGTTGGGCGTGTGAGTTCACTATAAACTTTTGACCCGGTATTGGATGAAAATTAGGATACATAGTTACAATCTTCTTCTTTATTATTTTCATATTATCAGGTTTTAATTCAAATTGTGATAATTCCAATGCTTCCTGACTAATAAACTCTACACCTTTACCTTGGTGATTGATTAATCCGTCCTCTTTTAAATCAAATACCCTCCCTTTTTTCAAAGTATCTATGAATTCTTTATTATTTATCATTAAATATTTATTCATATAAAAACCAATATTCCTATAATCTATGGTTTTTGTATAGGTTTCTTTTACCATTAAGGCATTATTTTCTATGACACATTCCTTATATATATCATTCATATGAGGATTTAAAAAATAACTCTTCTTCAAACATAAAGCACTTCTCCCTGCAGATAATGATTTCATATCATCAATAAATATAACAATATTATCTTCAGATTCAGATAACCATTCTTTTAAATTATCCTTATCAGTCATTGATATTGGGTCGTATCCTTTAACCATATATATATATATATATATTAGAAAAAAATATTATCGTAATAAATTGTAATATATTTATTGACCCATTGAATCATTCATCCATCGTTCATACATAGGTACTTGAAATGTCTCTTCTACTGGTAAACAATTCTCAAACCCTTTAGAAGTATTAAATTCTACTAAGTCTCTAAATCCGTCTAGGAATTTAATAAGTTCCTTTTTAGTACTTCCTATACTATAAGCAAATATTCCATATGGACCAATGCATCTCAGGTCGGAGTTATCGTACTTGGGAATACGTTTATATACTCTTCTGTTCCCCCAACCATATATCTCACCCCAGAACTCATGGGTTTTCATAGTTTCTATAATAAATTTATTTCTTTCTTCACGATCCTCTGGGATTTTTTCATCCTTATCAAACATATTTACAAATTGTTCATATGTTTCATAAGTGAGACTTTGCTGGAGAAGAAGTAGTTGTTCGTTTTTAAGATGTTCCATTATCCAAAGTATTTTAGAATACCTCCATTCTCATTTTCATTTTCAAATTTAGTTTTCAACGCATCTGTAGCCAATTCGTCTGCTTTTGCATTCCCAACTGAATGTTCGTCTTGTAAGTTAGTATGTGCTTTTATATGAAATAAATATACAGGTAATTGATCATATAAATCATATGTTTCTTTTATTAAAGGTATATTCTTTTTACTTTTTTTATCTTTATCAGTCCATTTAGGATACCATTTAGTTAACACATTTAGAGAATATTCTGAATCAGTATAAATGTGGATTAGCGAATAAACACATCCTTTAATCATTTTTAAAGATTCTAATATTGCCGTAAGTTCAGCTATATTATTAGTAGGTTTCGTCACTTTCAAAACTCTACTGATATCTTCTAATTTAATTTCATTATTTTTTGAAAAGTGTATTCCTATAGAACACTTTGCTCCTGGTCTACCATTATTGGTACAAGCACCGTCTGTATATATAGCAAAATATTTATTATTATGTTGATCCATATTTTATATCTATTATTATATTTTTTATATGTTTAAATGTATTTAGATTTGAGACAGGATTAGTGACAATTCTAAATGTAATGTTATATGAAATCTAAGAAAAAAATTATACGATATTTTATAAAACATGTAAATATAAGGTGAGTTATTTTGTCCTCTGTATGCAGTTAATGTTTAGGGATTGGTTTTTGGGTCACCTGTTTCAATATCTTCTATATCTTTTATAAACGCTTCTAAATTTTTTTTTACTTCTTTAGAATCGTGTGTTTCATTAATATCTGGTAACACTGGTTTTGGTTCTTCAGTTATTTTCAATATAGGAAGAGGTTTCGCAATAGTCTGGTCCTGCTTAACTTCTAATCTTTTCCATGATTTTGCAGTTTTAAGGTTCTCTTTCTTGGCTAAGAGTTTCCCCCCAGCATTCGCTAAAATATTAGTTAATTTTTCTTCTTTGGACGGTTTATATATTTTACATTTCTTTAAACCATTACATACTTCGGGTCTGATAATATCATTATCTTTGAATACACTATCAAACGAAATAATAATTTTATCATCTATTGAAGGTGATTGCTCTATCAATCTATCAAATTCAGCACGACATATTTTCAAGAAATCACCCGCTGGTTTTCTTCTTTTTTCATCTAATGCTAATTCTACAGCGATATTACGACTAAATTTAGACCAAGATACACTAGATGATCTGTGACCTTCCATTAATTCGGCATATCTCAAAAAATTCTGTAAAGTGGACATTATACCAGCCAAAATATTAAATCCACCAACTATACCCATAGCCATCTTCTTTTGTTCTTGGGGAACAAACGAATCCATAGCAAAATTAGCAGTTCCCGTCAAAGTTGATAGAATAATCACAGGGATTGTAAAACCAAAATTACGACATCTATACCTTTTCTCTGAATGATGATGTAACCACCTATAACACGATGCCTTCTCAGCCCATTCAGCCAATAATTCTTCTTGTTCCAATGTCCATTTAGCAGATTCTTGTTCATTTAATTTATCCTTCTCTTTCTCTTTTTCAGTCAGATTTTTAGGTTTTGGATTAGCACTCATTTATATATTTAAAAATATTTAAATTTCAGTTTTTCTTTTTTTAAAAAAAATATTTTATCCCCTATTTTAAAATTATTTTTCTTAACGGATCCGGAATTCATTTCTAATACATATCTAGACGGTTTATTTATACTAATTTGTTTTAATGAGTGCGCCAGGTTATTTTCTTTGAATCCTACTATTTTCATATTTTCATCTAAAAAAATTATATCTAATGGGATATATGTATTTTTCATCCACATAGAATGATTTTTAGGACGATCTGCCATATCAAATAACATGCCATTATTATTCCATAATGGTTTCTTAATATACATCAATCCTTTCACAGCGTCTTTTCCAGAAACTTTCTTACCAAATACTATCATTATATATATATATAATATATTACAATTTATTCTTCCAACTATTAAAATAGAAATATTCATAATTTCTATAATTAAAATTCTTTGCTTGTAGATAATTATATTCTCTATCCCATCCATTTGAACCACCGTCTCTTCTCATAAATAGTAAATGATTATACAGATTACAAGACAATACATCTATATGTCCCATACCAGCATAAGTATAAGCAATATCAAATATACTTGACTGTCCATCACTCTTATAATGTTCATATTTTTCTAATGCTTCATTCAATGACATTATTGTCCAATCATTAATATATATTTCTATTTCAGGATCACCTACAATTTCATATAACAACTTAAAATGCCTATTTAATGAATCAGGTATTTCGGGTAATGTGTCATGTCCTGCTTTAAAATCACTAAACTCGCCTCTAGTAAATGCAGCTTGCTCAGTAGATTTATGTCCTTTCTTGGACATTTTAGCATTGGATAATAGTTCCACGATTTCATTCGCATGAGCAGTTTTTTGCTTAAGAAATGAATCCATATTTAGTATTTAAAAAATATTATTACACAAATCAAATTTAGATTTTTAGTTCTTTTATATTTTTTAAATTTAAGTGTGGAGATTTGCAGTTCCCAGGAATAAAAAAATTTTTTTTGTCTATTAGTTTTTAATTGTTTTTTCGTTTATTAGTTTTTAATTGTTTTTTCGTTTATTAGTTTTATATTATTGTTTAGTATACAGTAGGTGCCGATTTAGTTTTACATAGCGTGGCGCCTTGAGCAGCATCTTCAAAGGTTAGCAACACATTTTCGAGTGCGGTAATGCGCTGGTTGAGGGTGTGCGCTGTTTGACGGTGTAGTTGCCTCTCAGCAGTACGCCTATTAGCAGAGCGTACTGCTTTTGCGCGGTCAAACAGAACAACACCTGCTGGCAACTTTGGTTCAGCCAAAGGAGTGTCTGCACGGCACATAGGACAACTTGGTTTGTCCAGCCTTACATAGCAAGGCAGGCATAACTTATGTCCACATGGAGTATCAACACACCCCACACCCCGATTCAAAGGATCCATACAGATAGGGCAACATCTTGAGTGATTTTTCAACCACGCAATCTGTATAACCTTGACTGCACCTGTAATTTTCTGAGACAAAGCAATAGGGCAAGACATATTGATCTTTTGTGTATGTAAGTATTTGAGAGTTTAGTATGTTTTAAAGATAGTAAACTTTGTTGACTTTTAAATATGTAAAATTTTAAATTAAAAAATCAAATTTATTCTGAGAATGTAAAAAAAATTTTTTTTCGGTTATTAGTTTTTATATTGTTTTTCCGTTTATTTGTTTTTAATTGTTTTGTTGTTTTTATTGTTTTTTAAGTTTAGTATACAGTAGGTGTCGATTTAGTTTTACATAGCGTGACGCCTTAAACAGCTTCTTCAAAGGTTAGCAACTCCCTGAACCATTGCAACACCTTGCTCGTAAAGGTGTTGCTAACATTTTCGAGTGCGGTAATGCGCTGGTTGAGGGTGTGCGCTGTTTGACGGTGTAGTTGCCTCTCAGCAGAACGCCTATTAGCAGAGCGTACTGCTTTTGCGCGGTCAAACAGAACAGCACCTGCTGGCAACTTTGGTTCAGCCAAAGGAGTGTCTGCACGGCACATAGGACAACTTGGTTTGTCCAGCCTTACATAGCAAGGCAGACAGAACTTATGTCCACATGGCGTATCAACACACCCCACACCCCGATTCAAAGGATCCATACAGATAGGGCAACATCTTGGGTGATTTTTCAACCACGCAATCTGTATAACCTTGACTGCACCTGTGATTTTCTGAGACAAAGCAATAGGACAAGACATATTGATCTTTTGTGTATGTAAGTATTTGAGAGTTTAGTATGTTTTAAAGATAGTAAACTGCTGTTGACTTTGTTATATAAATTAATTTTAATTAAAAAATCAAATTTATTCTGAGAATGTAAAATTTTTCTTATAATGTAAAAAAATTTAAGTATTTTATGGATTTATTGTTTTAAGTTTTTTTAATATTATAAATTATATATGAAGAATTATATTCTTAGAAAAATAAAAGGGAACGGATATATTTTTTTTGATAAAAGAAATAATATTATAAAAAATCAAAAAACTATTGATGATGCTTTAGAAGGATTATATCTTCCACCAGCATATGATGATGTTAAAATCAACCTTAATAAAAAAGCAAAAGTATTAGCAATAGGATATGATAATAAGAAGAGAGCACAATACGTTTATAATAAAAAATTCACAGAAAAAATGAAAAAACAAAAATTTTATAATTTATATTTATTTGGATTACAATATAAAAGAATTATCACTGATATTAATAAAAATCTTAAATTAGATTCAAATGAAAAACTCAAACAAGTGGTGATGATATTAAAATTAATTATGGATTGTGATTTTAGAGTAGGTAATGATGAATATCTTAAGCAAAATAATTCATATGGTGCATCTACTCTTAAAAATAAACATATATTAGTTAATAGAGATAAAGTAACAATAGATTTTATTGGTAAAAAAAGTGTAAGAAATACGTGTGATGTTAATAATAAAACTATTAAAAAACATCTTAAAACAAAAAAGAAAACTTTAAAAAAAAATGCCAGAATATTTACATATAAAAGAGATGATTCATCCACTAAATTTAATGTTCATTCTACGGATGTAAATTCATATATCAAACAATTTGGTGATTTTTCAAGTAAAGATTTCAGAACATGGTCAGCAAATGTTAAATTAATTAAATATTTACTCAATTCTGATGAATCTGATGTAAATAAAGATTTAAAAGAATGTGTTCAAAAAGTTGCAGATAAATTACATCATACTCCAGAAGTTTGTAAAAAGAATTATTTATTCACAGAATTAATTGAATTTTATTTAAAAGATAAAACTAAATTCTTGAAATTCTTTAGAACTAATATTAATAAACAATTCACATTATTTTTAAAGAAAAATAATTCACATTATTTTTAAAGAAAAATAATTCACATTATTTTGTATTACGGTCACAGCCAATTAGGAAAGTCTGTTTCTGCAGTCACAAGAAAGCGCTCGAACCCATTTGCAGCGTCGCCCCGGAGTACCTAGAGATGCAAGCTGACAGCGAGAGAACCACTCTCGGAGATCTCTGCAGTGGCTGTACAAACTGGTAGCGACCCTTCGCCTGCCGATGATAATTAATTATTTCTTCTTTTTATCATGTCTAACTAATTTGTTATCAATCCATAATCCTAACTCTTTGCCCATATCTTCGTCTTCATTAATTTCAAATACCTTTTTTTCGCCTTCTTCCTCTAACATATAGTATTCTTTATTATACCATACGATAGTTTCTACATCAAGTTGTTCATCCGAATCATGTTCTACATTATTCACATCATTATTATTTACAGCATCATCATTATTATTTTCATTAACTAATTCATCAGGTGAGGATATGTCTGGAGCTACATCTTCAACATCAGTATCTTCGTTATTTTCAGTAATTTCACACTTTAAATTTTTATCAGATACAATTTCTAATTTATTTTTTAATGTAATAATTTCTTTTTTTAATGAATCAATTGTTTTATTTTGTTCATGAATTTCTTTATCTTTTGCTTTCAGCATAGTAAATTTATTTTCTTCTTCTTTTATTTCATTTAAATTAATAATTTGTTTTTCATAATCACAAATAGTTTTTTGATTCATACATAATATTTTATCTTTCTCTTTAATTTCTTCAAGAAATTTAATATTTGCTTCATTTAATATTTTATTTTTATTAGTTAATTCTTGAATTATTGAATTATCTTTTAAATCAAGATTATTAATTATAGATAAAATGTCATTAATATTTTTATTCAAATCGCTTTTGACTGATATAAGGTCGTCCATTTTCTATTAATAATCGTTTTAATTTTAAATATTTTATTTATATATATGGTTAAAAAACATAAAAAACATAAAACATTGAAATCATATGATAAAAAGGTCAAAAAATCATTTAAAAAAAAACATTGTTCTCTCAAAAATTGTACCAAAGAAATATCATGTTTAGATAATAAATTATTAATAAAAATAGCAGAAGTATTAAATGAATACCATGAAGCTGGTATAAATTTAAAAACAAGTCGTAATAAATTACATCAACAAATATCTAAAAAATTAAATAAAATGTCTGATTGTGATTCTGAAAAATGTTGGTTAACAATTCAAGAATTAATTAAACATTTATCACCAGAAGAATTAAGTATATTTAAAAAAAGTTTTAAACCAAAAAAACCTTGTAAATGGTCTAAAAATCCTAATGAATGGTTAACAACATCCGATCTAGAAAAAATATTAGAACAATTGATGGACAAATATCCTGATTTTCATTCATATGGAGCATTACCCATGGATTTTGATTTAAAAGAACAAAATCGGTGTGTATCTGGTGATTTATGTAATATTAATTTAAAAAAACATATGAATGAGAAAAAATTTAGCATTGGTTCTATATTTAATTTAGATAATCACGATGAACCCGGATCACATTGGGTCGCTATATATCTAGATTTAAATTCAAGTAATAGAGATTCACCATCTATATATTATTTTGATTCTATAGCAGATAATCCGACAAAAGAAATAAAAGAATTGGTTGATAATGTAAAAGAACAGTATAGAAAAATATCTAATAAAGAATTAGATTTTTTATATAATGATATGAAACATCAATATGAAAATACAGAATGTGGTATATATTGTTTACATTTTTTAGAGACTATGTTAAAAGGTGTTGACTTTGAAGATTACATAAATGATAAAAAAAAAGATGATTATATAGAAAAATTTAGACAATATTATTTTATTGAAGAATAATTATATTGTATAATATATATTAAAATGTTTGAGTTATACGATATTTTTGATAATAATGAAATAAATGTAATATTATTAATTATAGTTGTCATAATATTAATAATAGTAATAGTAGGATTAGGTATATATGATTATACAATGAAACGAAAATTAATAAAAGTTGAAACGAAGCTTAAAAGTATTAGCGACAAACTGGATATTAATATAAATAATAATAATCTGTTATCAGATATCCCTAAAAATAATAATAATAATAATGATTATAAGGAAAAATATGAAGATTTACTTAAGGATAAAGATGCTAAACAATCACAGTCTATGCAATATTCACCATCTGAATATTCTACATTATTAAAATATAATCCTATTTTACCATATAGTGCTTTCACCATGGATATAATTAATAACGCATATCTGGATATGAATGAACAAGGTATGTACGAAGATAAATATTTTGCTTTATCAAATTATGATAATATTTATGATAGAACTAAAGTGGTGAATTCTAATAATTCTAATAATTCTAATAGTAATGTAGACCTAGCAGATCAACAAGCAGTGGATATGGGTAAATTAGCAGAAATGCAAGATGCGGATAATCCTTCTTTGAATTCAGTTGTATCCGATATTGGTCCAGAAACAACTTATCAGGATTCTAAATTTTAATTAAAATATTCATCTAGTTCATCATCTAGTCGATCTTTTTTTTCTTTATCAGAATAAGTCAGCCAAATCAATTTTTTAACATATTCTTTATTAAAAGTATAATTAGGTGATTCATTATAGAAATCTCCCAAATATTCTTCTGAATTTTCGATAATTTCAATAATTCGCGTATTATAAGTATTCATATTTTCAATATTTTGAAGTACCAGAGGGTGTTTTGGAGAGCATTGTTGTTCTATATCACCTGTTTGCGTGTGTTGTACAGTCGTTGTATTCTTTGTATTCATTTATAATTATATATATTAATTTATTTTTAAATCAAATTTATTTATTTTAATATTATATATGAAATATAATCTTAAACAAGAACAACTTAAATTAGTTTGTATTAATTTATCAGAAGAAATAAAAAGAGATGATAAATTATTAACTAATAAAGATATAACTATATTCAATAGTTCAATACTTCAACTTAAAAACAGTGATAACTTATTAATTGCTAGCAGAGGTTGGTATGGAAATGTAAGATCATGGGATGGCATAAATTTTGTAATATTATCATTATTTTCAAAAAATATGAAAAAACTAAAACAAAATATATTAGATATAGATCCTAATCTTTTAAAAAACAAGGAAATTAAATTTAAAGAATTTAAACATAAAATTATTCCTCATGAAAAACATATTTCAGAAGGTCCGGAAGATCCGCGTTTATTCTATCAAAATGACCAAATATATATATTAGTAAATGAGTTAAATAAAAATAAAGAGGAAACTCCTAGACATATGTTTGTATCAAAAGTAAATTTAGAAAAATTAGAATATGATGTTAATAAAGATAATTTATGTGATGAATTATCTACTAAATTCGAAAAGAATTGGGGACAATTTATTCATAATAAAAAATTACATATGTTATATGACATAAATCCATTAAAAATACTTGAAGTAAATGATGATTTTAAATGTAAAATGGTATGTAATATTAATGATAAAGTCTTAACAAAACTTCATGAAAGTTATCCGGATTTAAATTTCCATATCAGGAATTCTACTAATTTAGTAGATTTAGGTGCCGGTAAATATTTGGGAATGGGTCATGGTGTATTAGATTATAAAGGTGATTCAAATCTAAATAAATATTTGATTCCTGCAATAGATAAATCTAAATATTCAAATGATGACAAGCTATATTTTAAAAAATTCTTTAAACTATATACTGCATTTTTCTTTATATTAGATATGAAGAAAAAAGAAATAACAGAACTATCACCGTTTTTCCAATTACCTAATTATGAATCAAAACAAGAATTAATATTCTTTCCAACTAGTATCTATCTAGATAAGGACAACTATATAAATATTTCATATAGTGTAGGCGATAATAGATCATATTTTGTAAAATTACATTTAGATATTATAAAAATATCATTATACGATAAAAATAATATTGATTTCCAAGTAAATCATAATATTAACCCTAATTATTATGTAGAATTAATAAGAAATATTAGAAAATTAATGGGATATAATGTTCTAAAAAAAGACTATTATAAATTCAAAGATGTTAATAAAACATTAAGTTCACGAGGATCAAAGACTAAAAAGAAATCAAAGAAATCTAAAAAGAGATAAATTTATATCTACATATATTATATAAATGAGTGAATTAATTAATGCTGCTGCAAATGGTAATATAAAAAAAGTTCAAGAATTGATCAAGGCAGGTGCCGATCTAGATATAGCAAATGATAAGGGGGCATCAGCATTACACATGGCGGCGAGGGTCTCCTCTGATATTGTACAAGTATTAATTGAGGCGGGTGCTAATGTGAATTTGCAAGTCCGCTTCCGCCCGCTGTGGGGAACCGGTGGTGAGACTGCATTATATTATGCGGCAACCGGTGGACATCTTGATATTGTGAAAGTATTGATAGCGGCGGGTGCCGATCCGAATATCTCGGCTCTTGGTGGCATAACTCCATTATGTCAGGCTCAACGGGCGAGACACGACCGTACTGCTATTACACAACGATTGATTGAGGCGGGGGCAGATCCGAATATTCAAACTAAATATGAGCGTTTGACTGCATTACATATGGCGGCGCGGCGAAGAAATACTGAGTGTATACAACTATTGATCGAGGGAGGAACAGATCCAACCATTACAGACGCCAGCGGCCTCGACGCTATTGACTACCCGCAAGTTCAAGAAATTTACTCAGAATATATTGTATCCAAAGTTAAGAAATTACATGCCAAACAACGTTTAGCATTTGCCACTATGTTGATTGATCCTAAACATGATGACAAACCCTTCTATGACAATATTTATCACATTCTCAAAGCACTTAAGATACCTGATTTAGTAAATAAATCACTATTAGATAAAACTAATGACTTATTAAAAAG
>Ga0307998_1000470_pt1 | contig 23002 bp, 12 predicted proteins | sample Davwhametageno37_FD_203147 | JGI IMG/M metagenome (GOLD analysis project Ga0307998, IMG submission 203147) | Marine microbial communities from Davis Island wharf, Antarctic Ocean - #37 | ecosystem: Environmental > Aquatic > Marine > Unclassified | place: Antarctic Ocean: Davis Island wharf... | reverse complement strand
CAGATCATGTAACCGGGATCTATTTCTGGGGTTGTTCCGGAACCAAGGACAATCCAATTATTTTTAAAAACAATTACATCCAATTATCAAATGGACATAACGGTGCATGGTTAAACGACACCGATACAATATTGACTTTAAATAATACCATTCGTATTAAAGGAAATGTAGCTGGTAGTTCTTGTTTAACAATGGTAAATAATGATGCGGCGGAATTGCTCAATAATAATTTTTATAATGGTTCTGAAAGTGGTTTTGCCCTAGTATTGAACCAGACAAAAAACGCATCAGTTTTGGACTACAATAATTATTTTGTTCGAAAAAACCATGGAGCGATTATTCATGTAGGAAACAGCAACTATTCGGATATTTTCTCTTGGCGCAAATTCTCAAAAAAAGACTCCAATTCATTTTTTGTTAATCCATATTTTCAAAGCAAAAGTGGGCCGGTACCAAATAATGTTTTCCTAAATAATTCAGGTAAAAGTCTTATAGATGTAAAGGTCGATATTGATAGTAATCAACGTTCATCTTCACCAGACATTGGCTGCATAGAATTTGGCCCTACTATTAACGATGCGGGTATATCTTCAATTCATGACTCGGTAATATGTACAGGAGGTTTTTCTATCGGGGCCAATTTGAAAAACTACGGTATAGACACACTAAAAAGTGCTACAATAGATTGGGAAATAATTGAAAATAATAAAGTCTTACCTCAGACTGCAATTTCTTGGTCAGGAAGATTGATCTCTTATAAAACCACCATCCTCAATCTTGGTCAGTTTAATTTTAAAAAGGATAGTACGTATGCTCTTAAAGTATTTGTGACTTCTGCAAATGGTGGAACTGACTCATTGGCATTTAACGATACTTCAATTACTTCGGGTTTAAAAACAGGAATGTCTGGTACCTATACAATTGGCGGAACAAGTCCAGATTACAGCCGATTAGACTATGCAATTACCGATTTAGAGCGATTAGGCATTTGTGGCCCTATTAAATTGAATATACGTCCAGGAACCATAATCGGTTATACCAATATTGGATTCATTGCTGGCACAGATAGCGTAAATACTATAACTCTTCAAACGGATCCGGATTCAATAAAAATAGCTGAAATTGAAGGCACACTTAACCTTACTCAATGTCGTGATTGGAGGTTTGAGAATTTGCGATTTAAGCACAAATCTGGCAACACTAGTATTTCAATGATTCGCAGCAATTACAATATCGTCGTAAAAAAATGCGAGCTGTTGGGAGACTTTGTGAAAAACAGTACGTATCGATTTAACTCCCCTGTCTACATTGGTAATGGAGGAAGTTTATATGAACAACAAAATGAAAAAATAATCATCGATTCTAACGTAATAAAGTATGCTTCGATTGGAGTTTATTGCGTAGGTAAAGACACTAATATTTCTTCTAAAGCGAGAAATATTGTAATTCGAAATAATGTAATCGACAGTAGCACATATAAAGGAGTTGTAGTAAGGTTTGGGTTGGATGTTTTAATTCAAAATAACAAAATTGAAGTGTTGGACCTTCAAGCTCAATCAAGTGGAATTAGCGGCATCGGATGCAGTGGATTTAAGGCTGACAGAAATAAGATCGTTTTTTCTAATTATTCTGGAATTGACATTACTGAAAGTAAACCATCTAGTTCTACTCCGCTATTGTTGAGCAATAATTTCATTATAGCCAAGCCAAACGCTAATACAGCAAATCAATATGGTATTCGAGCCATTAAATGTAAGTCACTCAACGTGCTCAACAATTCAATTCGAACAAACTCTGGCGGAAGGTATTCAAGTGTTGCATATCAATCCAGTTCCAATGTTAATCAAGTAGTTAAGAATAATATTTTTTGTCATGCAAATGGAGGATACGCACAGTCCTACTACCTTCCTTCAGGAATAACAGAAATAGATCATAATGTAAATTGGAGTTCTGGAACAGTAGTTTTTAGATTAGGAGGAACTGATTATTCGACTCTAACTGCATGGAAAACGGCAATGCCTTCGGTAAAAAATTCTTTGTTCACCGATCCTAAATTTCTTTCACCAACGAATCTTCACATATTCAACAAGGCGTTAAAAGCAAAAGGAGATACTGTTTTAGAAATTAAGTACGACTTTGATGGTGAATTGAGAAATAGCTATTCGCCAGACATAGGCGCTGATGAATTCAGAGTGTATGCTGCTGATGTTCGACTTCAAAGAGATACGGGCAAAACCTATTGTTCGGGGCCGGCTCCTATTTCAGTTTCAATCTACAATAACGGAACGGCAACGATTACGACTGCAAAAATTCAATGGACAACCAGTGAAAATGGCGGTGTATCTACTCAACAGCAGGCTTATAATTTTACAGGATCACTTAATCCAGGTAAAGACACATCCATAGTTCTAGGAAACTACACCTTAAATAGAACATCAAGTTATAAGGTAATTGCCTATGTGGATATTGTAAATGGAGGCAAGGATTCACTTTCGATTAACGACACCTTAGCAGTTTATAATGGTAAAGCGTCCTTCTCGGGAGTATATAAAGTTGGTTCGTCCAACTCAACTTGGACTACTGTAGATTCAGCATTTACCGATTTGGAGAAGTATGGAATTTGTGGCCCAGTGACCATTTATGTAAAGTCAGGACGGTATTCTGAAAATGTATCGATTGACTCGATTCCAGGTATTTCCCAATCGAATTGGGTTACGCTTTTAGGAGATACCACTAGTGCTACCAAACCAGAAATTGTAAGTACAGTAAATACGCTAGTCCTTTCTAACGTATCCTTCTTTACAATGCGAAATATGAAAGTTACCGCTACAAGATCTTCGGCTGGAATAGCTAGAGCGGTATATCTTGATAATAGTTCTGGCGTAAATCACGATTTGTTGTTTGATAATAATGAGTTTGTGGGCGCCAAGAATTTAAACGGATCGGGAATTCAGCATTATCATGCTACGTTTTTAATGGGACCTTTTACCAAGGCCCCCAACCCAAGTAACATTACGATTGAAAATAATAAGTCATCATATGGATCTTATAGCTTTAGTATAGTGGGCGGTCAGAATAAGCGATTAGCCAATTTAATTGTGAGAAATAATACCTGTCTAGACTTTAGTTATGTTGGAATTAATGTAGGAGAAACAGATAGTTGTTTGATATTTGGCAATACGATAGGGTCTTCCGCCAATTTTGGAGTTTATGGATTATTTTGTGGTAACATATTACGCACAAAAATTACTAACAACAAGATTAAACTCAAAGGGGGCGGCACAGGAATATATGTAGTTGACTTTATGGGGACGCCAACGAATTATGGACTTGTTGCAAATAATTTTGTATCGGTTGGAGGAAGTGGAACATCTTATGGAATTCAATCCTGGGCTGGCTATGTAGATATTATTCATAATTCAGTACACATGTATAGTACCAGAGCAGGGACTTATGCGTTGGATCTATATGGAAGTACATATTTGAATGCAAAAAACAATATTTTTTATCATTCAGCCAATGGCCCCGTGGTAAGGGCAAGATTGATCAGTCAAAAAGTAGAGGTAGATTACAACAATTATTACACAACCAATTCAAGGGTATTTAGTTATTACAACAATAGAGACGAAAACAGCTTCGCAGCCTGGAAATCAGTTTCAAAATTTGATTCTAATAGCTTAAATCTTTTGCCTTATTTTAAGGATACATTCGATCTTCATATCACCCAAGTTAAGTTTATAAGAGCAGGCTCAAAAGAAGGGTTATTAGAAGATATAGACGGAGACTTGAGGGATACAACAACCCCTGATATAGGAGCGGATGAGCTGGGTAGTCCACCACATGATGCAAAAATTCTGGCAATAGAAAGAGGGTCATGCTCTAGTGGAAAGTCGATTTTTATAAAGATTAAGAATACGGGCCCAAATCAAATCGATTCTTTGCGAATAACTTGGCAGCAGAAACCACAAGCTGGTGGAAGTTATTCTGCATTAAAGTCCAAAAGATATAGAGTGACAATTCCCTCAAAAGGAGAAAAAACAGTGTTCTTTAACGACACATCACTACTAACTGGGAATTACATTCGATTACGAGCCATTGTAGACTCCGTTAATGGCGTGAAAGACCAGTTTAAACCCAATGACACTCTTATTGTAGATTCATTGATTCAAGGACTTTCAGGAGTCTATACAGTTGGAGGAGCAAAAGCTGATTTTTCAAGCATAAATAATGCAACCAACGCACTGCATAAATATGGGGTTTGTTCTCACGTTACTTTTCGGGTAAACCCAGGGATTTACAATGAGGAACTTAGAATCTCTCACGAAATAAACGGAACGGGATATAATGGAACGGTATCATTTATTGGAGTTGACTCAAATGGAACTTTTCCAACTCTCAGAGACACACATAACGTGTTGACCTTAAAAGAAATAGATTGGGTAAGACTACGCAATTTTAATTTTATTCAAATACCGGATCCAAACTATTCTCAAGGCGTTACAGGGGCAATTGGGGGAGACATGTACAATGCGATTGTTGAATCCTGCAATTTTTATGGGAATGTTGATAGTGCAGGTCGCAACGGCGGGGACCTATTTGGTATTAGTGGGGCAAGTTATGGTAACGTAGATTCTGTGTTGATTAGAAACTGCTTATTTGAAAATGGAAATGATGGAGTAGGAATTTCTTCCTCATTAAGGCAAAATCGCAGAAGTAGTAGAATTTGGTTTGATAACAATTCAATAAAAGTGGATAATGAAGCGCTTCTTGTGACTTATGTTGATTCGTTATTTGTAACTAACAACTTGATTGAGGCATCGGATACCAGCACAAAATCCTTTTATGGGATATATGTTTCAACTTGTCACAAGTACATAGTCGAATCCAATAAATTAATAATTGATAGAACGCCCGCAACAGGTAAAATAATTATGGGAATTCACTGTGCTTATTTGCAAACTGCTGGACCAACAACAAATAGAATCTCAAATAATTTTATTTCAATTAAAACGGGTTCAATTACTTCGGCCGGAGCCTTTTATCTGAATAATACTGATGAAGTAGATGTGGTTCACAATTCAATTCTTATTAAAGGAGGAGGTGTTAATAGTTATGTGCTGTGGAATACAAGGGGTTGGGGCCCGCAAAACAAGACATTTTTGTACAACTCGGCCTTTGTTGATGGGCCAGGAATGATATTTCGGGAATCAAGCAGACCTATTGCGATACTGCAATCAGATTATAATAACCTTTATACTAAAGGAAGTGTTTTTGGAAATATGGCTGGCAATTATTCCAGTTCATTTAGTGCATGGAAAACCTCAACGGGCCTTGATGGAAACTCCATTTCGGTAGATCCGCAATATTTTTCAATAACTGATTTACACACTTTTAGCGCCGATCTTGACGGAGCGGCTCGCATCAACATGGGAGTCGTTTATGATATTGACAATGAAATTAGAAATACAACTAACCCAGATATTGGGGCTGATGAATTTGTTCGGAGAACACGGGATGGAGGTTTGACATTAAAAGATTCTACCGCTCGATGTATCGGTCGAACCGCCATAAATGTAGTATTCAAAAATCACGGAATGGATACAATTAAGAGAGTAAAAATTAATTGGGAAATCAGTGAAAATAGTGGAGCCTTCGTTACTCAAAGTCCATTAAACTGGTCGGGTAGTTTGGGTCTTGCAAAAGATACTTTATTGACTCTCGGATCTTATTCTTTTTCTCCAAGATCAACCTATCGATTGTTGTTTTTTATTGATAGTGTTAATGGCGGGTTAGATTCTAATAAAACCAACGACACCTTAAAGGTTGAATTTCAGATTGACTCACTTCCTGTAATTAATTTTTCAACCCTTCCTGCAATTTGCGCCAATGCACCTAGTTTTTCTTTGACTCAAGCTAGTGTTTTGCCAAACGGAGGAACAGGGTCTTATTTTGGAATAGGTGTAAACGCTGGAAAATTTGACCCTGGGGTTAGCGGACGTGGACTGTGGTCAATTGGCTATACGAATACTACACTTCAAGGATGTGCCGACACGGCATATCGATCTATTCAAGTTGATTCAATTCCGCAAATAGCGTATAGTTTACCAGATAGCATTTGCGAAAAAAGTCAAAGAATAGCGGTTAATACGGCCACTCCGATTGGAGGGATATACTCAGGTGTGATAAGTAATGGATTCTTCATTCCAGTTACTGTCGGGAACTTTAAAATAAGCTACCAGTATACCGATTCTAATTCTTGCGCGGATTCAATTGTGCATGTCATTCGTGTAAACTCGAAGCCAATAGTTACTTTAAATACGCTGAAATCAATTTGTGAAAACGACAGTTCTTTAGTACTATTAGGTGGAAGGCCAACTGGAGGATTATACTATGGCAACTCTATCGTAGCTGGTACCTTTAGCCCTAATTTGGTAGGTAAAGACACCGTCAATTATCAATTTACAAATAGTAAGGGTTGTTCTGATACTGCGATTCAACAAATAAGAGTAAAACCAAAGCCAGCAGTTACATTTGGATTACTTAATCCAGGGTGTGAGCTCGATTCTAATGTTTTTATAGGATATGGAGGCCTACCAATAGCTGGAAATTACTACTCTTCATTTACGACCAATGACACATTTAACACGCACTTATCAGGTATTGGAATTCACCAAGTGTATTATACGTTTAGAGATACAAATAGATGTTCAGATACAGCAGTATCCACGATAGAAATTGAGTCCAATCCAGTTTTTAGCCTAGGAAACGATACTGCTATTTGTGCTGCCGTTCAAATTTCGCTCGATCCGAAATTATCAGGGATGAGGTACAAGTGGAGTACGGGTGATACAGTGCAGTCTATTATAACTTCAAGAAAGGGCATAAAATACAGCCTTGAAATTACTGACCCCTCCACTCAAGCCAACTGTGCCTTTACTGATATCATAGAAGTCGATACCACAGTTATTTGCGTAGGAATAGCAGAAATTCACAAGAATTTCAGAGTAAAACTCTTTCCCAACCCTGTCGGCAGTCACTTTTTCGTGACTAGCGATTGTGAGTATTGTATTGAAAATCTGCAGATTTATGATGCAGGAGGGAAATTAGTAGCTGATATAATCTTGGAAGAAATAGATCAGAAAAAGATTAAAGTATCGACTACCAATTTAGCGGTTGGAAATTATCAGGTTTCAATGTTGATTGATGGCAAGCAAGAGAATATTCGATTTATAGTTACGCGTTGATTAGCTTTACTTATTTCTTCCTATCAACACCAAAGAATCGTCTTCTTCAAATTCTTGATAAACTTTAATCGAGATTACCTCAAAGCAATTTTCAAATACAGAGATGAGACTCTTTTCGTTGTGGTAATTAACGAACATTCCTTTGAAGGTTTCATTTCCCTCACCCTTCCAAAAAGAATGACAGATAATACCATTTGGATTTAATATTTCCGATTGACGTTGAATAGATTTCGCAAGTTCATCATTGGTTAGATGGTGCAAGACCTTATTCGAATAAATACCATCAAATAGCAATTCTGTTTCCAATGAAACCGCATCTAAATCAATGAATTTACCATTCGGATTATTTACCTGTAAATGGGTTAAAAATTCATCTGAATTGTCTGAACCAACAACATTATAGGATTTACTCAATAGGCGCCAATCCGTTCCTGGTCCTGACCCTAATTCCAATAAACTGGAGTTTTGTTTTAAAACGTTTTCCAGCTTTTTAATCAGTTGGCCACTATTTACATCCTTGGCTAACTCAAGGTATTCATTTACCGAGGCTTTGTTACTGTAATATTCTTGTTTCAATACTTTTTATTTGAGACTAAAAGTATTGATTCTGTGCTAAAAACATTGAAACCAAGCGCAGGTTACTCAGAATCTTGATTTGCGACGCGTATACTTTTTGCGATTTTTTGTACACGTCGGTATTCATGTGTATACTTTTTATATAAAATGTATACATGTTGTTTAAGCCTTATTCCAAGGTTGTAGGTTCTTCCCAACGGGGAAGAGCCTGTCCCGATAGCTATCGGGATCAGCGGAAAGGGTTCTAGACTAACTTATTCGAACGCGATGCAATCGCGCACGAGCGAGGGGGTTTAGCGAACACAACTCAATCGTATGAGCGGGAACTTCAATTTTACATTTCAAAATCAAGAACTACAGGATTATGATCGCTGTGTTTTAATACTGAATAAGGATTAATAAAACCCGAATTAGCGGAGATATTTATTTGATGACAAAAGGCCCTATAAATTCTGATTTCATGTTAATTCTATTGGGTTTTAAGGAGTTAAAGAGCACAACTAGAACCCCCTTCTTTTACCCCTGCCTTTTTTAATATATTTTCCATTAAACACCATTTTGTAAAGCTGGACTGAATTAAGTTAACTGCCACAAACAAAGTGAATAGGAACCAATATTCGCTAATGAAATGACCTAACAAAACAGAAATAAGAATAAAGCTTCCAGCAATGAGTTTAATTGATTTATCTACATTCATAAGATTGAAAAATATTGGATTAATAATTTCAAAATTATTGAGGAAGGGCGCTTTAGTCAGTGACTTATAATACATAACACTATTTACGGAGGGCCAATATAGTTTTTGGTTGCTTTTTTGCTCTTTGAATAAGGTTTGAGTTATTTCGTTGAACAGCTGATTATCGAAGAAGTTGGAAGCTTACAAAGTCTATTGTAATACAAAAAAAGCCCGAATCACTTTCGCGATTCGGGGCTTCTGTTTTTTATGAGATACTGATACTGAACAGCTATTTCACTACACGAACGCCAAACGCATTCGTGTGTTCAATTACACTTTCAGCATGACCAACCAAACTAGCCTTTAAACCCAGCCAACATATACTTAAAGCGAATCAGCAAGTAATACATTACCGGTACTATAACCAAAGTCAAGAACGTAGCGAACGTAAGTCCGAAAATAACCGTCCAACTCATAGGCCCCCAGAACATAACGTTCTCTCCGCCAAAATAAATATCAGGATTCCATTCTCTTAAGAATTTAAAGAAATCGATATTCATTCCAGTTGCCAATGGCAACAATCCAAAGACGGTTGTAATTGCGGTTAGCAATACCGGTCGTAAACGTGTTTTACCACCTTCAGCAACGCATCGAATAACTTCTGCAACAGGCAATTTGTCACCTTTTTCTTTGTCCATACCTAGCTCATTCATACGCCGAGCAATTACCAGATTGGTGTAATCGATCAATACAATGGCGTTGTTTACCACAATACCCGCAAGGGATATAATACCAATCATAGTCATAATAACAATAAAGTCCATTCTAAAGATAATCAAGCCAAGGAATACTCCGATCAATGAGAATACAACCGACCCAACAATGATAATAGGTGTGCTTAGTGAGTTAAACTGAGAAACTATAATCAAGAAAATTAGAAATACGGCAATCATAAGTGCGCTAATTAAAAACGCAGATTCTTTTGCTTGATCTTCTTGCTCTCCGGCAAATGCCAATTTATTGTCAGCAGGTAAATCGTATTCTTTTACTGCCTCTTTAATCTCAGCAACTACTTCGTTGGCGTTGTATCCATCCAATACATTAGATGCGATCGTAATCATACGATTCATGTCCTTACGTTTAACAGAACTGTAAGTAGAAGTCTTTTTTGCTGTAGCGATTGCCGAAATAGGAATCTGACGAATTTGACCGTTTGTAGCATCTCTAAATGTGATTTTTTGATTCATCAATAAATCAGCATTGTAACGGTATTTATCTTTCAATCGAATTACGATATCATAGTCGTCTTCACCGTCTTTAAACGTTGAAACTTCTTGGCCAAATAACGCAGTTCTAAGTGTTGATCCAATTTGAGCAGTTGATACGTTAAATCTTCTTGCTTTCTTTCGATCTACTTGAATAATGAACTCAGGTTTTCCAATTTCAACATCCAATTTCAACTCTTCAATACCACCAATGTTTCTGCCATTGATAAAGCTCTTCACATTCTCTGCTTGAGTAATTAGATTGTCGTAATCATCACCCGTCAATTCAATGGTAATTGCTTTTCCTGTAGGGGGTCCATCGTTGTTTTTATCTACCGTAACTTGAATACCAGGTACACCTCGAACAATTTTCCGAATGTCTTCCATAACATCAGAAGTCTGAATGCCTCTTCGGTATTGGAATTCAACAAAACTTACAGCAATCCTTGCTTTGTGAGGAGTGTTAGCCATTGAAGGCCCCGCAGCAGGATCAGATGCACCTTCACCAACCTGAGCAATTACAGATTTGATCAAGAAGTTTTTTCCTTTGCCTCTTACTTCAGCTCCAGTATTGTCTTCGTAACGTTTTCCATAATCCAAAATCTTAGCTTCAAGTTCTTTCGTAATTTCATTGGTTTCTGTAATGTCGGTTCCAATTGGAGCTTCAATAAATATGTTTACATATTTAGGCTGTCCAATAGGGAAGAAAATCACTTTTGGTGGGATAACTGCCATCAAGAAAAAAGAGAAAAACAACATTCCAAAAGTTCCTACGAAAAACCAGATTGGATTCTTTCTTCTCAAAGCGAAGTTTACAAAATTCTTATACCTGCTTTCCATCCATGGAAGCAATTTGGTCTGAAACCATTTGGTACTTGGCGATAAAACATACACGTTTAAAAAGCCGAGTAAGCCTGCAATAATTAGTAAGCTACCAAAAGTGCTCATACCACCAGCTGTTCCATCAGCACTGTCTATCATTCTAAAAACAAATCCGATAACAAGCATAGAAATTCCAAAAATTGCAAGTTTTTTAGGGTTGGTTTTTTTCTCTTCAACTTTCATTAAAGATGCCGTAAGTACTGGATTAATTACCAATGCTACAAACAATGACGAGCCCAATACTGTCATTAAGGTGATAGGTAACCAAAACATAAACTCGCCCATCATTCCTGGCCATACAGCTAAAGGAAGAAATGCAGCTAATGTAGTTGCTGTTGAAGCTATAATTGGCATCGCAACTTCTCCTACGCCATATTTTGCAGCGTCAAATGCAGACATGCCTTCTTCGTCCATAAGACGGTAAATATTTTCTACAACCACAATTCCGTTATCCACTAACATACCCAATGCAAGGATCAATGAAAACAGAACCATTGTGTTTAAGGTTACTCCAATCGCACCTAAAATAAACATGGAAAGCAACATACTTAGTGGAATCGCAATTCCAACAAAAAGCGCGTTTCTTATTCCTAAGAAGAATAATAGAACAAGAACAACGAGTAACATTCCAAAAATGATACTGTTCTCCAATTCAGAAACCATTCTACGCGTATCATCACTTTGATCATTGGTCATAGTGATGGTAACATCATCAGGAATAACATTAAGTTGTGCCTCAGCAATAATTTTATTGATGGATTCAGAAGCTTGAATCAAGTTTTCACCTGCACGTTTCTTAACATCAACCATCACAACAGGCTTTTCATATTCTCGAGCGTAACTGGTTTTTTCAGCTTCTTCAAAAACGACCTCTGCAATATCTCTTAGATATACAATGTTGAATTTCTCTTGTTTTACAGTAATATCTTCAATATCAGCAGCACTGGTAAAGTCACCTACAACACGAACGGTTCTTCTTGTTGAACCTGTTAAAATATCACCACCTGATATGGTAACGTTCTCATTACGTATAGCGTTAGAAATGTCGTTAAATCCAATTTCCATGGCTTCCATCTTGGCAAGATCCACGTTAATTTTCATTTCTTTTTCCGTTACTCCACGAACGTCAACTTCAGTAATTTCTGGAAGTGCCTCAATTTTATCCTCTAGATATTCAGCATACTCACGCAATTGATCTACAGAATAATCTCCAGAAAGGTTAATGTTTACAATCGGCATCATTTCCGACATATTCATTTCAAACACATTAGGATCAGCAGGTAAATCGTTAGGGAAATCAGGATCTCCTTTTGCCAAATCAACTTTGTCTTTTACCTTTCTAAGTGCTTCTTCTGGCGAAATACTAAAGTCAAATTCAATAAAAACAGTAGAATAACCCTGAACCGAAGTAGAGGTCATTTTATCAATTCCTGAAATCGATTTTATCTCTTTCTCTAGGGGACGTGTAATCAGTTTTTCAATATCCGCAGCAGAGTTTCCTGGGTAAGGAGTTCCAACATAAATCTGAGGAATTACAATCTCTGGAAATGCCTCTCGTGGCATTGAACTATATGTAAAGAAACCTGCAATTAAGATAATTGCGGTGATTACATAAACCGTCATTTTGTTTTTGAGGGCTCCAGTCGAAAGAGCAAACTCTTTATGTAACCCTTTGTTTTCTTTATTTTCCATTGTATGGGATTTTAAAAGGAGTGTCTTAGTTTTTTATTGAAACTTGTTCACCAGATCGAATACTGCGAGCGCCTCTGTCAACTATTGTTTCAGTGCCCTTCAAGCCTTTCGAAATCATTGATTTTCCTTGGTAGTTCATAGTAACTTCTACAAGTTGTTTTTTAACAATGCTGATGCCTGATTTTTGATTTACTACAAAGACATATCTAGTATCTGCTGCACCTTCCATGATTAATCCAGAATTAATAACAACTGCACTATCCTGAGAAAAGTCGTTCACATTGATCAATGCAACCATATTAGGCTTAAGTAGATTTTCAGAATTGTCAATGTTCACTCTAACCTTGAATGTTCTGTTGTTCGGGTTTATAAATTGACCAATTCGTTCAATTTTAGATTCTTTATCCAAGCCTAGAGCCGGAAAGCTTATCACAACATTATCCCCAGCTTTTACCTTTCCAACATAGTTTTCAGAGATATCTGCTTCAACGTACATTTTTGTCAAGTTCAATAATCTTACAACAGGCATACCTGGCATCGCCATTTCACCTTCTTTTGGGAAAATCTCGTCAATCACACCTGCAAATGGAGCAGTTATGTTTCCTTTAGAAATATTGGCTTGCAAAGCATCTAAGCTGTTTTTAAGAGCATCGCGATTGTTTTTCGCTTGCAGGAATTGCATTTCTGATCCAATTTTTTGATCCCACAGTTTCTTTTGTTTTTTGAAAGTAGTTTCCGCCAATTCCATTCTTGTTTTCAATTCAGCTTCTTGCTCACGCATTGCTTGAATATCCATTACGGCAATAGTTTGACCCTTTGCAACCTGCTCGCCTTCCTTTACTTTAATAGAAGTAATGGTAGCTCCAATTTCAGGAAATATCTGTGCGTTTTGATCAGAAGAAAGCGATCCGTATACCTGGAAGTAATGATTAAATGATTCTACAGAAGGATTAGCAGTACTAACTAAGGCTAAAGATTTTGTAGTATCCAAAGCAGAAATTTGCAATTCAATTTCGGCTAATCTATCTCCAATTGTTGACTTTAGATCTTTCAATGAATCTTTCTCTTGTTTTAGCATAGAAAGCTCATCGGTTGCTACTTCTTGGCTGCATGATATCATGAACAAGCTAGCTAGAAAAAATACAGTTATCTGTTTCATTTTCGTGTTTGTTAGAATATGGGTGTTATTATTTTTCATTTTTATTTAGTTCCTAATGCGTAATCTAAATCAGCTTTCGCTTGAATTAATTCAATTACCGCCATTATGTAATTCATTTGAGACTGGAGATATTGGTTTTCTGTTTGGGTAACTTCAACGCTGCTAGACATTCCTTCAGAGTATTTTATCTGAGTTTGTTTTTTAATCTTATCCGCTAATTCTAAGTTTTGGGTAGAATTATCTAGCTTGTAGATTGCAGTTTCATAAGCATTCTTTTTACTCGCCATATCTAGAAACAATCCTTGTTCGGTTTGTTCCAATCTTAAGTTGGCTTGTTCTAAGCCAACTTTGGCTTGTTGTATTTTGTTGTGGCGCATTCCACCAGCAAAAATTGGCACATTCAACTGAACACCTATTATGCTTGTAGGAAACCATTTTCCGGCACTAGAAAAGTGGTTAAAGTCATTTCCAAATGAATTGCCTTCGAATAGAAAATTTCCATAAAGCTTAGGATAGTTTCCCATCTTCTCATTACTCAAAGTCAATTCTTGAGTTCGCATGCTCAATGTTGCAGCCTGATAATCAACATGACTTTCAACATTAAGTTTTGAGTTCATATTCTGATCTTTATTTGAAAATGGATTTTTGATATCATCCAGTTTTTCAGTCAATGTTATTTCAGTTTTGATTGGCATTCCCATCGTAAACTTGAGCATATCAATGGCTGTCTTTTTCTGATTCTCCGTCTGAATTTTCAGGTTTTTGGTATTCAAAAGCAACAATCGAAGTTGATCAACATCCTTTTCTTCCATAAAACCAGCGTCAAACATAGCGTCAGCCTCATCAACCATTTTTTGTAATTGCGTTTCGTTTTCCGTTATTAGTTTAGCGTTTTCATCAGCAGCCAACACCATTCCGTAAGATTTGGTTACATCTCGAGCAATCTCAGCATCAGTCTTAGCTTTCTGTGCATTTACCAGTTCTCTGTATGTCTTTGAAGCTTTAAGTCCAACCAAGTAAGAGCCATCAAATAACAATTGACTTACTGAGATTCCAGCTTTCATGTTACTTTTTACTCCAAATTGTAATTCTAAGAATTCATCTGCAGGGGCAGCCGGATTAAAAGAATTAGCAGGCGCCAATTGTACAGGAATTTGCAAGAAATAATTGTATCCCGCACTTGCGTTAATTTGAGGAAGCCCCATTCCGGTAATTTCCTTAACGCGCTGTTCTGCTTTCTTTACGTCCATCATTGCACTTCTAGAGAAATAAGAATTCTCTGCAGCGTATGTCTTAGCCTCCTTGAGACTAAAAGAAGTCTTTTTATCTTCAGCTTGTCCAAACAACAGGGTGCTTAGAAAGAGCGAGAAAAACAGGGTTATGGGTGTTTTCATGAGTCTATTTTATTTTTTTCGGTCACTTGGAACTTCCTAATTGTCATTGGTATCGAAATCACGGTACGGAAGTTTCATTTATCTATTTAATTTGAGTGTTTTTTACTTTTTCTTTGAGGTATTCTATGCCTTTTTCAGAGGCCAAGCCTCTAATGTGATATCGGAATATTTCCATATATACTTCTGGAAAACTTACGTCGTTAGGGTATTTATCCATTTCAAAAAAATCATCCATTCGAGATAGATAAACTGAAGTTAGGATTGGAATATTTAAGTCATCTCGGTATAAACCTTCATCAATTCCACGCTGCATATTGGAAGAGACCCAATTACTGACTACGCTTGATTTGTATTCTTGAAACTTAGTAACTGCCTCAGGGTAGTACTTGTGTAAATCGTACATTACTGAAGGGTGTACATTTTTAAGTTGGCCAACAATCACTTTAGAAATTTCAAAGTTTTCATCGATTGCATTTTGCCCAATTTTTATGCAAGAATCAATTGCACAGGTTTCCATTTCATGGTGATACTCCATTCCTTTCAGCACCAATTCCTTTTTGTCACTTACGTATTTATAGATGGTTTTTTTAGAAACACCTAAGTGACGTGCGAGATCGTCCATAGTAACACTGCGAATACCGTATTTCATGAATACTTCGAGAGCACCCATTAATATTTGCTGAAATTTTTCGTCTACTTTTTCCACGGCGCAAATATATATTCAAAAAACCTCACGGAAACGTTTTTAAGGCAAATAGTTTCCTTCGTTTCCATAGTTTCTTTGTTTTTTATGCTTCATTTTTATCAAAAATCCTTGTTTGCTGCGGAGTTCAAAGAATTAACTTTGCCGTGTTAAAATCTGTTCAAATTCTAATAAAATGAGTAAAGTTTCCATTGCAACCTTAATTGCAGACGAAAAAGTTGGGTTTAAAACGACCGTTAAAGGCTGGGTTAGAACATTTAGAAGCAATCGTTTTGTTGCGCTTAACGACGGTTCTACCATCAAAAACCTACAATGTGTAATTGATTTTGATAATTATTCAGAAGCAGAGATAAAGCGGATTTCAACTGGAGCTTGTTTGAGTTTAACTGGAGAAATAATTGAATCTCAAGGAAGAGGCCAATCGGTAGAAATGGTGGTTTCTGAACTAGAAATATTGGGTGATTCTAACCCAGACGAATTTCCGATTCAACCAAAAAAACACAGCTTAGAGTTTTTAAGAGAAAATGCACATTTACGTTTTAGAACAAACACGTTTAGTGCAGTTTTTAGAATTAGACATGCGGTTTCTTTTGCGATTCACCAATATTTTAACGACAATGGTTTCTTCAATATTCACTCTCCAATTATTACTGGATCGGATGCTGAAGGTGCTGGTGAAATGTTTCGTGTAACTGGATTGGATCCAAAGAATCCACCGCTTACTGATGCGGGTGAAGTAAATTACAAAGAAGACTTTTTTGGAAAGGAGACTAATCTGACTGTTTCGGGTCAGTTAGAAGCTGAATTGGCTGCCATGGCACTTTCTAAAGTCTATACGTTTGGACCAACATTTAGAGCAGAAAACTCAAATACTTCTCGTCATTTAGCAGAATTTTGGATGATTGAGCCAGAGGTAGCTTTCAACGACTTGTTCGATAACATGGATTTGGCAGAAGATTTCTTGAAATCTGTAATCACATACGTATTGAGTCACTGCGCCGACGATCTAGAGTTCTTGGAAAACAGAATTTTAGACGAAGAAAAAAACATGAAAGCGGAATTGCGCCAACCATTTCCGTTGCGTGAAAAATTGAGAATGGTGGCCGATCAAGATTTTGAGCGTGTATCTTACACTGATGCTTTCAATATTCTTAGAAACAGCAAGCCTAATAAAAAGAAAAAATTCGATTACCTGCTCGATGAATGGGGAGCTGATTTGCAAAGCGAGCACGAACGTTATTTGGTAGAGAAGCATTTTGGTAAACCAGTAATCTTATACGATTACCCCGCAAATATCAAAGCATTCTACATGCGTATGAATGACGATGGAAAAACCGTTGCTGCAATGGACATTTTATTTCCTGGAATTGGAGAAATTGTAGGTGGCTCGCAGCGTGAAGAACGTTTAGAAAATCTTCAAGATAAAATGAAGGAATTCAATATTCCTGAAGAAGAAATGTGGTGGTATTTGGATACAAGAAAATTCGGAACTTGTAAGCATGCTGGTTTTGGTTTGGGCTTTGAAAGATTAGTGCTTTTCGTTACTGGAATGACTAACGTAAGAGACGTGATTCCTTTTCCAAGGACACCTAAGAATGCAGAGTTTTAGGATTGTCTAAAATCGTTTTAAATGTTCAGCATAAAAAGTCCATTCAGGAGTACTTAAAATGTGTTTGGCCGATGATAGGCTAATCCAAGGTGAAATTTCTTCATCGGTATTATTAACTAGTATCTGAATTTCTTGAGCTGGCATATAACTCTGAGCAAGTAAAAAGTATTTTTCGTTTGTAATTGTGTTTGTTGCTAGGTCAAAAACGATGACAGCATGCCCTGGACTCCCTCCAAGAATGAATACACCTCCACATTGAAGATTATTTACATCTATTGGTTTAAGTTCTTTGGCTAATGAGGCCGTACCAGCGAACATAAACACTGTCTCCAAATAGGCCCAAAAGCTTTGTTCTGTTGTGCTGGGTTCTTTTCTTTTTTCCCATTTCGTTTTATCTGAAGAAGTTCGGAAGCCCTTTTTCCAATGGTTATAATCACAATAAAACCCATTTACAAAGTGAAAACCAATACTGTCATATTCTTGCTTTTCATAATGATACCGGGATTTTAAATGCATAATAGCATCTGCACATTGATGCAAATCTTTCTTTCCGATTGGTAAATCCACAACCGAACAGAATACAGTTTGATAACCAATTTTTTCACTGCCATCGTAAAGCTTTACTTGGCTGTCAATTTTCTTAAGTGGTAAGCTTCTTAAGTAATGCTGAAATGAACCAACAGCATATTCAACTCTTCGCAATGATGCACCAACTCTAAACCTAGCCTCAATAGAAGTATCATCCGACATTATTTCGAATTTTTTTCAGGTATTGAAACTGTCTCTTTGTTTATTTGCTCTACATTTTTGGTTTCGTTTTGAGCTGTGCATGAAATAAATGCAAAAACTATACATAAGGAGCAGAATAGGGTGGTGGCTTTCATTTACAATAAACTCATTATTTAATGATTATTGTTACCACCAATCCCATTTTACTTCTTCAATTCAAATTCCATTATACTTTAGTAGCATCAAAAATTAAAGTCATGAAAAAGCTTGTTTATTCTTCACTTGCCACAATCTTAATTGTTGGTGTTATTGGTTGCGAAACTCCAGAGAAAAAAGAAATGAAAAAAGGACTTACTTATCCTGATACAAGAGAGGATTCGACAGCTGTTGACGATTATTTTGGAACTAAAGTCGCAGATCCATACCGATGGCTGGAGAACGATACTTCGGAAGAAACAGGCAATTGGGTGAAAGCTCAAAACAAAGTGACGAATGATTATTTGGCAAAGATTCCTTATCGAGAAAAAATAGCAAAACGCTATGAGGAGTTGATGAATTATCCAAAGCTTTCTTCACCAAGAAAAGTGGGTGATTATTACTTCTTTTATAAAAACGATGGATTGCAAAATCAATCGGTGATTTATTACAAAAAGGGAATGGATGGAGAACCGCAAGTTTTTATTGACCCTAATGCCTTAAGTGAAGATGGGACTATCGCCATAGGGCTTTCTGGAGCATCGGATGACGATAAATACATTTCTTATATAAAGTCGGAGGCTGGTTCAGATTGGTCTGAGATTCACATAAGAGAAGTTGCAACAAATACCGAATTGCCAGATGTGATTCAGTGGGTGAAATTCTCAGGCGTGAATTGGTACAAAAACGGGTTTTATTACAGTCGTTACCCACTTTCAGATGAAGCAACTAAGTATTCAGCGGCCAACGAAAATCATCAGATTCATTACCACACTTTAGGAGAAACACAGGAGAATGATAAAATGATTTATGCCGATCCTGAGAACCCAAAAATGTATCATTATTGCTCTAATACAGAAGGTGATGAGTACACTATTCTATACAAACAAAACGGTACAGAAGGCAGCGAATTAAGGTTTAGAAAAGCAGATAGTGAAGCTGATTTTGAAACACTTATTCCAGGATATGAAAACAAAAGTGGTGTAGTCGATTTCATTGACGGAAAGTTTTTAGTGAGAACTAATGTTGATGCGCCAAACTATCGTTTAGTTGCAATTGATCCAAATGACGTTGCAATGGAAAATTGGACGGATGTAATTCCAGAAACTAAGAATCTATTAGAATCAGTTAGCACCGGTGGAGGAAAAATGTATGCAACTTATTTAATGAGTGCAACTAACCGAATTTTCGAAATGGATTATGATGGTACAAATCAAAAAGAAATTGAATTACCAGCTCCTGGCTCTGCAGGAGGATTTTATGGAAAAAGAGAAGCAACAGAATTGTTTTATTCGTTCACTTCATTTACCTACCCTTCTACCATTTTTAGATACGATATAGCAAGTGGAGAATCAGAAGTTTTCTATCAGCCGGAATTGGCTTTTGACCCTTCTGCATACGAAGCAAAGCAAGTGTTCTTTAAGTCAAAAGATGGTACGGATGTACCCATGTTTGTTGTCCATAAAAAAGGGCTGAAACTAGATGGAACAAACCCAACATTGATTTATGGTTACGGTGGTTTTAATATTAGCCTGTCACCATACTTCAGTACTTCAAACATTATTCTATTAGAAAATGGTGGCGTATATGCCATGGTGAATTTGCGCGGAGGTGGAGAATTTGGAGAAGATTGGCACAAAGCAGGAATGCTGATGAACAAACAAAATGTGTTCGACGATTTTATTGCTGGTGCAGAATACCTGATAAAAGAAGGCTACACGTCAAAAGAAAAATTGGCAATGGAAGGCGGCTCAAATGGCGGGCTTTTGGTGGGGGCTTGTATGGCTCAACGACCAGATTTATATGCAGTTGCATTGCCCCATGTAGGAGTAATGGACATGCTACGCTATCATAAATTTACGGTAGGTTTTGGCTGGACACCAGAGTACGGAAGTAGTGAAGACAGCAAAGAAATGTTTGAGTATTTGAAAGGGTATTCACCGCTTCACACCTTGAAGGAAGGAACAGAATATCCTGCTACGATGGTATTTACCGCTGATCATGATGATAGGGTGGTACCGGCGCACAGTTTTAAATTTGCGGCTGAGTTGCAATCCAAACACAATGGAACTAATCCAGTTGTAATCCGTATTGAAGAAAAGGCAGGTCATGGAGCAGGGAAACCTACGGCTAAAGTAATTGAAGAACAGGCTGATAGATGGGCGTTTATGTTCTGGAATATGGGATACAAAGACTTGTATGCTAATGAAAAAACGAGTGATTAATATATTCCTTCCCATCATGTCATTCTGAACTTGTTTCAGAATCTTGAAAATTGATTTGGAGTTGAGTTACTGAAACCTGCCCGAAAGTTCAGGAGGGTATATTCATCAAAACGAGGAGTGGTTCGAAACCCTTGATAAATAAAGAAAAAAAATGCCGTGGCACGCTAATTGGTTTATATGTTTTTTTATCTTGTAATACCGAAAAGCTATGGCACTAAGACAAACATTAAACCTGAAAATGCTTCAGAAGTTGAGTCCTCAACAGATTCAACTTATGAAATTACTGCAAGTGCCTACCGTAGCTATCGAAGCTCGGATAAAAGAGGAACTTGAAAGAAACCCAGCCTTAGAAGAAGGCAGAGAAGAGGAGGAGGATGAATTTGCATCAGAGCAAGATCAATACAGAGAAGATGCAAAAGAAGCTCCTGAAGCAACTGAAGCCGAAAAGGAATTCGATTTTTCGGATTATAGCGATGACGAACCTTCTTATAAATATACGGCCAAGAATCATGGAGCTGATGTAGAAGATAAGTCTATGCCTATTTCATTTGGAAAAACCTTTACTGAATTACTAGAGGACCAATTGGATATGCAAGATTTGGATGAAAAAGAATACTTAATTGCCGATCATTTAATTGGCTCTTTAGACGAATCTGGATATTTACGAAGAGAAGTAGAGGCTATTGTTGACGATTTAGCGTTTACTCAAAATGTTTTTACTGAGGTGGCTGAGGTTAAACGGTTACTATCTATCCTGCAGTCGTTTGAACCTGCGGGAGTGGGTGCTCGAACTTTGCAAGAGTGTTTGTTGTTGCAATTAAGAAGAAGAAAGGAACGAACCGTTGAGTCATTAACTGCTCAAGCCATTGTAAAAGATTATTTCGAAGCGTACACTAAAAAGCACTACAAGAAGATTCTAGAAGGTCTTGAAATCAACGAGCTTGCTTTAAAAGAAGCAGATGTTGAGATTAAAAAACTGAACCCTAAACCAGGGAATTCTAGTGCAAACGGAAAAGCAAGTCAAGCCGTTTTGCCAGATTTTATGTTAGAAATTGAAGATGGTGAGTTTGATGTACGATTAAACGGTAGAAATGCTCCAGATCTTAAAGTTAGTAGACAGTACACTAACATGATAGACGAGTACCAGAGTACCAAAGGCAAACCAGACAAGAAGAAAAAAGAAGCTTTAATGTTTGTAAAGCAGAAGCTGGACGGTGCCAAGTGGTTTATTGATGCCATTAAGCAGCGTCAGAATACTTTGCTGTACACTATGGAAACGATTCTTGATTATCAAAGAGAGTATTTCTTGAGCGGAGACGAAACCAAGTTGAAGCCAATGATTTTGAAGGACATTGCCGATATCATTGAAATGGATATTTCAACCGTGAGTCGGGTAGCAAATAGTAAGTACATTCAAACTCCTTATGGAACATTTCTTTTAAAAACTTTTTTTAGTGAGTCACTTACTAACACTGAAGGTGAAGAGGTGAGTACTAGAGAAGTAAAAAAAATCTTGCAAGAAGCCATTGACGTTGAGGAAAAGAAAAAGCCTTTAACTGATCAAGCTTTAACGGATCTATTGAAAGTAAAAGGTTATAATATTGCTAGAAGAACAGTTGCGAAATACCGCGAACAGCTTAATATTCCGGTAGCAAGGTTGAGAAAGGAGTTATAAATGAACAGGCAGGCTGCCCAGATACTTTCATATGTTTTTCACCCAGGGATAATGCCAACCCTGGGTTTGTTTTTGTTGCTTCAAGGGGATACTTATTTGAAGTACTCTATTGGCACTACAACCAAAAACTTTCTTTATCTCATAATATTCTTAAACACATACCTATTCCCCGCTCTCATTGTATTGATAATGCGCTATCGCAATGCAATTACTTCTATGCAGTTGATAAATAGAAAGGAACGCATTATTCCAATGGCTGTAGCTTCTTTTTTTTACCTGCTCACCTATTTATTGATAAAGAAACTAACGCTACCAGGTGTTTTGGCCGATATGTTTTTTGGGCTAGCCCTTTCTGTTTTTGCGGTGTTTTTTATTACACTTAAGTATAAAATCAGCGCACACATGACCGGTATTGGAGGGTTGATTGGAGCATTCGTTGGATTTCAATTGCTTTTTGGCGCACAACTATCTCCTTGGGTGGTATTTTTGGTGTTAGTTTGGGGAGTTGTTGGAACAGCAAGGCTAAAATTACAAGCACATACAAATGGTCAAATTGTAGCGGGAAGTGTACTGGGTTTTGCAAGTATTTTCCTTTCGATATATGCTGGTTGGGGTTAAGAAACCAAGCTTTGTCTAACTAAGAATTCTAATTGTTTGTTTACTCGTTTTAGTTTTTGGGTTAAATCTTCGTTATATGTTCTCAAACGGTAGACTTCGCTTGCTGCCCTTATACTGGCTGCTAATTCAAGTTCATTCCAAGGTTTTTGAAGGTATCTACAAATCTCCCCTTTGTTAATTGCATCAATCACAGCCGAGATGTCTGCATAGCCAGTCAGTAAAATTCTCATTGGATCAGGATGTGTATGTTTTATTTCTTGAAAAAACTCAACACCTGTTTGGTCTGGCATTCTTTGGTCAGAAATGATTACTTCATAAGAGTTCTGCTCTATCATAGGCCTCGCCTCAGCAGTGCTTATA
>Ga0307998_1000469_pt1 | contig 23032 bp, 10 predicted proteins | sample Davwhametageno37_FD_203147 | JGI IMG/M metagenome (GOLD analysis project Ga0307998, IMG submission 203147) | Marine microbial communities from Davis Island wharf, Antarctic Ocean - #37 | ecosystem: Environmental > Aquatic > Marine > Unclassified | place: Antarctic Ocean: Davis Island wharf... | reverse complement strand
GAAGCGCAATCCATCGAAGCCTACAACCCGCTGGCCAAGCAAAAGGCTGCGGCCAAGCTGTCGCGCATTCCGATCAAGGTGGAACAGGGCGAAGTGCTCAAAAAGCCCGAATGGATCCGAGTGAAGGCGGGCAGCCCCACCACGCGCTTCTACGAGATCAAGGAGATCCTGCGCGAACACAAGCTGCACACGGTGTGCGAAGAAGCCTCCTGCCCCAATATTGGCGAATGCTTTGGCAAGGGTACGGCCACGTTCATGATCATGGGCGACAAGTGCACGCGCCGCTGCCCGTTCTGCGATGTGGGCCATGGCCGCCCCGACCCGCTGGACAAGGACGAGCCGCTGAACCTGGCAAAGACCATTGCCGCGCTCAAGCTCAAGTACGTGGTGATCACCAGCGTGGACCGCGACGACCTGCGCGACGGCGGCAGCGGCCACTTTGTGGAATGCATCCAGAACATCCGCGAGCTGTCTCCCCAGACGCAAATTGAAATCCTGGTACCCGACTTCCGCGGCCGCGATGACCGCGCCCTGGAAATCCTGAAGTCCGCGCCACCCGATGTGATGAACCACAACCTGGAAACCGCACCCCGCCTGTACAAGGAAGCGCGCCCAGGCTCCGACTACCAGTTCAGCCTGAGCCTGCTCAAGAAGTTCAAGGCCTTACACCCCAACGTGCCCACCAAGAGCGGCATCATGGTCGGCCTGGGCGAGACAGACGAAGAGATCCTGCAGGTGATGCGCGACATGCGCGAACACCACATCGACATGCTGACCATCGGCCAGTACCTGGCCCCCAGCAACAGCCACCTGCCCGTGCGCCGATACGTGCACCCCGACACCTTCAAGATGTTCGAGGAAGAGGCCTACAAGATGGGCTTCAGCCACGCGGCTGTGGGCGCCATGGTGCGATCCAGCTACCACGCGGACCAACAGGCGCACGCCGCTGGGGTTTGAACACTCTTACCGCCCCTGGTGTGCACGCCTACCCCCACCAAGTGCGAATGCAACCCACTATCGATTTGCAGTAGGCCTAGCCGTCTTTTCCGGTGTGGCTGTTGATGCCGGAGATGGCGATGGCGTTGCTGCACGTGGCCGAATAGGCGTATCCGCCACGGCTTTGATCTTATCGACAGCTATAGATACCGGAGCCTCCGCCGGGCACAATTCGGCAGGGTCAATACCACTGCGCACCTGCCCGGCATCTGCGGGCGAAGGCATATCGGCGCGCGTCACGTTCAGTGCAGGCAACAACTGCCCCATTGCACTCAATGTACGCGCCTGGGCTACCACTTGATCGTACCGGGCATTGATGTAAGCCCTGCTGGCTTGGAACGCTTCGTTCTGGGTGTCGAGCAAATCAAGCAAGGTGCGCTGCCCCAGATCGAACTGCTGACGATAGGCTTCTCGAGCTTTTTCAGTCGATAGCCTATGTTGGTCCAGATAAGTCATCTGTTCGACCAACCGCTTTACATCGTTGAACGCAATCGCCGTGGTCTGGCGCACATCCCGGCAGGCTTTTTCCTTGAGTTCACGCGCCTGGAACTTGTTCTCCACAGCCTGCTGCTCGCGCGCCTTGTCGGCTCCGCCACGATAAAAATTATAGGTGAGCACAAGTTCCACCGCGCTATCGCGCGATCGTCCCTGCTCCCCAATCAAATTGCGGTCCCACGATTGACGCGCTCTGAAATCGAGACGGGGCATGAAGCCCGCCTTCTGCGACGCAATACCGGCCTCACTGGCCAACATATTCTCAGTGGCGGCATTTATGGTGGGGTTGTTGTTCAGCGCCAAACTGATCACCTCCTCCGTTTTTTGAGGAAGTTGTGAGAGCTTGAAGCCTTCAGGCAAGGGCGCCAATGCGCCAGGGGGCAGCTCACCAACTAACCGCTGGTAGCGCGCGCTGACATCGTGCAGGTTCGATACCTCTGTCAGGAGATTCGACTCGGCCAACGCCAAGCGGCCTGTCGCCTGCTCCAGATCAACTCGACGACCCACTCCAGCCGAAGTACGCTCATCAATCTGGTTGGTCGTCAGCTTGTGCTCAACATAGTTTTGCTTCGCCTGCTCGACCAACTCGCGGTAACGCGCGACATCGGCATATGCCCGCACAGCCTCCAGCGCAGCGGTCTCAGACGCTTCAACCAACTCGTAGTAGCGCGTCAACTTCGCGTGCCCCAGACGCTTGACTTCGTTGCTGGTGAAAAACCCGTCAAACAACATCTGATTGAGCGTCAATGCCGAACCTGTATGTTGATACGAACCAGTGCTCCCTGACGGACGTACACGGCTTTCTCTCCCTGTACTGGCAATCGCATCAAGCTGCGGCAAAAAGCCAGCTCGCGCAACTCCGCGCTCTGAATCGGCAGCTCGAAAACCGAACCAGCGCGCTTGCACATCCGGATTGCTTGTCACGGCCTTTCTGGCCGCATCAACAAGTCCTTCGGGAAGTGCTTGCGCAGAAGCACTCGTGCTGACAACAACAGCGGCAGTGATCAGGGTAAGAGGCAGTTTCATGGCGACTCCGAATCGTTTGTGATGCAGAATCGAAACGTAACATTTACCTTGAAACTCGCACAGTTTTTTTTTACAAAATAGCCACTGCGGGCCTGTCAAGGTACTTTTCAGCAAGGTAGCCGCCGCGTTTTCCGCGTTTCATGCCCTTCCTGCCGTCACTTTTCCAAAACGTACCCCGGGTCACTGCGCAACTTCGGGTGCTGGTGGCGTTCACCATCGCCCTGGCGCTGGGGGTGGTTTTCAGTGCCCCCGACCTCGACAAGATCCAGGCGCTGGCATTGCAACGTTATGGCGCAAAAGGTGCGGATCTCGTCATTGCCTGGCGGGCCATGATGACCGAGGGAAGCCACCTGAGCGAGCCCGAGAAGCTTGCCCATGTCAACAATTTCTTCAATCGGCGCATGCTTTTTGAGAGCGATATTGCCGTCTGGCAGCAGGATGACTACTGGGCGACGCCCCTGGAGTTCATGGGAAGAAATGCCGGTGACTGCGAAGATTTCTCTATCGCCAAGTACATCACACTGCTGCACATGGGCGTGCCCAACGCGAAGCTACGCATGATCTATGTGCGCGCCCGGATCGGTGGCGCCGGCAGCACCAAAAGCGAAGCACACATGGTGCTGGGCTACTACGCCAACCCTGCGGACGAGCCCATGGTGCTAGACAACCTGATCACCAACATCCGGCCCGCATCGTCCAGGGCCGATCTTTCACCCGTCTTCAGCTTCAACAACGAAGGCCTCTGGGTCTCCGGCGCCACCTCCTCCTCGGCAGACCCGACGGCCCGCCTGTCGCGCTGGCGCGATGTCCTCGAACGCATGCGGCAAGAAGGCTTCTGAGCGCTGCGCCATTTCTCGGAGATACAGCACCATGTCACTCACCAAACAACTCTGGCTCGCCATCGGACTGGTCATGGCGCTTGCGTTTGGGGGCAGCATGCTGGTCAGTGTGCTGTCTGCCCGGCACTACCTGCAGCAGCAGCTGCAGGTCAAGAACATCGACAACGCAACCTCGCTGGCTCTGGCCCTGTCGCAGCTGGACAAAGACCCCGTGACTGTCGAACTGCAGGTGGCCGCGCAATTCGACGCCGGGCACTACCGCTTCATCCGCATTGTGTCGCCCACCGGCCAGACACTGGTCGAGCGCAGCTTCTCCGGCACATTGCAGGGCGCGCCGGGCTGGTTTGCGCGGCTGATCCCCATGAATGCCGAGCCCGGCCGGGCCCAGATCCAGGACGGCTGGAAACAATACGGCACCCTCACCCTCGCCAGCCACGACCAGTACGCTTACCAAAGCCTGTGGACGGGCACCCTGGAGCTGCTGGCCTGGTTTGTCCTCGGCAGTGTCGTTGCAGGTGGCGTTGGCACCCTGGCCGTCAAGCGCATCACCAAGCCCTTGCGCGATGTGGTGGCGCAGGCCGAGGCCATCGCGGACCGGCGCTTCATCAAGATTGCCGAGCCGAACACGCCGGAGCTGCGCAGTGTCGCGCGTGGCATGAACGACATGGTCACGCGCCTGCGGTCGATGTTCGGCGAAGAGGCTGCGCGCCTGGACGGCTTGCGCAAGAAGGTCAATCGCGATGCGGTGACCGGGCTCTCTAGCAGGGACTACTTCCTGTCGCACCTTCAGGAGGCGCTGGAAGGGGAGCAATTCCTCTCAGCAGGCAGCTTGGTGATCCTTCAACTGACCGATCTCGAAGGGCTGAACACCCAACTGGGGCACCAGAAGGCCGACGCGCTGCTCAAGCACCTGGGCACCGTGCTGTACAAGAGCGGCGAGGGCAAGCCCGGCCAGCGCGCCGGTCGGCTCAAGGGCGGCGAGTTCGGGGTGTTGTGCCCCTCCACACCGTCGCCGCAAGAGGCCGCGCAGGACATCTTCGCCAGCCTGTCCTCCCTGTGGCTTCCCCACTGGTCGGCGTTGGTGCCGGATTTGTTCCACATCGGCGCGGTGGGATACCGCAGGCAGGAGCCCTTGGGCGAACTCTTCAGCCGAGCCGACGAGGCGCTGGCCCGTGCGGCGTCCTTCGGGCCCAACAGCATGTATGTTGATGAGGGCGAACACGCCGCCGACGCGCGGCCCGCCGAACAGTGGCGTACCCTGCTGACCGAGGCGGTCAGCGGCGGCCGGCTACAACTGGCTTTCTACCCCGTGGTGAATGGCAGCGGGGACGGCGCCATCCACCAGGAAGGCGTGATCCGCCTGGTGGCCGATGCCTCGGGCGCCCTGCTGTCGGCGGGCGACTTCATGCCCATGGCGGCCCACCTCAACCTCACGGCCCCCATCGACCTGCGTGTGGTGCGCCTGGCCATCGAGCACCTGCGCAGCTCGGCCGGAGACATTGCGGTCAACCTCTCCGCAGAGACCATCGCGGACTTCCGCTTCCGCAACGAACTCACCCAGATGCTGCACACCTACCCCGACATGTGCGCGCGCTTGCTGTTCGAGGTGCCAGAGTACGGCGTGTTCCGCGCCTTCGATGCCTTCAAGGAGCTGGCGCACACCTTGCAGCAACTGGGTTGCCGCGTGGGCATCGAGTATTTCGGCCAACGCTTCACCGAGGGCAACAAGCTCGCCGACCTGGGGCTGGACTACATCAAGGTCCACCCCAGCTACGTGCGCGGCATTGGCGACAACCTGGGCAACCAGGAGTTCCTGCGGGGCCTGTGCAACATCGCTCACGCGATTGGCATCCAGGTCATCGCCCTTGGGGTGGAGTCGCGGGACGATCTGCCCCTTCTGGCGTCGCTTGGCTTTGACGGCGCCACCGGACCAGGCATCCGCTAAACGGCAAGGCACTGGACGGGGCGCTCGCCCCGTCCACCGCGAACGTGTTCGTACACCATCGGGGCCCGGAGTCAACACCCATCAATTGTTTAAAACTGATCGCAAACTCTTTTACTCCCATTGGCGGAAACGGCCATTCTTATTGAAAACTCAATAGAAAAGGCCCTCACGCTGCGAAGCGCAAGGGCCTGGAGGCAAGGGCCACAGCGGCCGAAGGCGCCTGGAACACCGTCCCAGGCGCGTGGCATGGTCAGTCGTCGTTCGGCTTGACCTCAATGGTCGCCACGCTGGGCGCCCCCAAGGCCAAGTCCACTGCCAGGGCTGCTGGCGTGGTGTCTTCCACCACCACCGTCTGCGACGCGCCGCCGCCCGCAGACCCGTTGCTGTCGAGCGTGACGGTGGTGTCGCCCGCAGCGTCGGCCGCAGGTGGCAGGCTCGCCAGCAGGTCGCCGCCATCGTCCGCCAGCAGGTCGGCCACTTCGATCTTGTCGCCTTCGATCAGGTCCTTGACGACATCCTTGTCGGCGCCGCCCGGGGTGCTGTCCGCCAAGTTGATCTTAATGGTGTCGTCGTCATCACCACCAGTGAGCGTGTCGCTGCCTTTGCCCCCCACCAGGGTATCGATCCCCTTGCCGCCATCCAGCGTATCGTTGCCTGCCTGGCCGTCGAGCTTGTCATCGCCATCGCCGCCCTTGACCACATCATCGCCCTTGCCAGCCAGCACCGTGTCGTGGCCAGCGCTGCCCACAATGGTTTCGGAAGCGTCGCCGCCCTTGACGGCCAGCCCGCCATTCACCGCATCAGACAACACCACCTTGTCGCCATCGAGTTTGGTGTCAGTATCAATCACCACCTTCACGTCGATCGGCTTGGCCAATTTGTCGCCATCGCCATCCACAATCACGGCCTGGAAGTCGATCCACACTTGGTCGGCATAGACAGGCTTGGTTACGGTTTCGGTCATCGTGTGGGTGATCGTGATCTTGTCGTCCAAAGAGAAGTCCGTGCCCGGCTTGGCCTCAAAGTACGCTGTGTTCACATTCTCCAGCGTCACGGCCACAGGCGTTCCATCGGCCGTTGGCGACTTGCCATCACCGAGGTTGTCGTTCGATGTATTGGTGTTGGTTCCGGACACCTGTTCAGAACCGGTCACGCTAGCCCCACTGCCCGAGGTCACCACAGAACGGATCGCTGCTGTTTCCGTTTTCAGCAGGTTGTTGAGCTGGAACTCCACCTTGTCAGCGGTCAGGCGAGTGCCATTGGCATCAAAGAGCTCGACAACCAAACGCTCTCCGGCACCGTCGCCAGCGTCCTCCGCATCGTCTTTGTCGTTCTTGCCATATTTCTTCGACAAATCCAGATCGTCGTTGTCGATCAGGTAGTGCGTATCGCCCTCACCGACACCAAAGCCACCACCGTTGCTCGCGTTCCCGTCCACTGACCAGAACTTAACCTTGGCGTCATCGTTGCTACTGCTGCCATCGGGAGTGATGGAGGAGTCCTCCACAGAGACCTTCCACCCATCGAGCTGACCGTTCGACTTGTAGACGGGTATCACGCTGTTCTGAACAACCTCGTCCCGCGCAGCCGATACCTTCACATAGTAGCCACTGGTGCTGTCGGTATAGGTCACGTTCTTCTGCCAGCCGTCTTCAGCGACCTTGGTCGAATTACCGTCCTTGTAGCTCACATCGTCAGAAGCGCTGTCGCCGAACCGGATGGTCTTCTCAACCTGCTTCTGTTCCTGCGTCGTGCCCACCTGTACCTTGTCAGCCACAGCCATCATGTTGGTGACATAACTCGTGGTGCCATCGGCGTTCACCACGCCCTCTACAGTAAAGGCGGTCTTGATCTCACCGCAGTCTTCGTACACCGCCTTGATGGTGCCGTCGGAGGTGGACTGGTAATACACCTTGTTGCCATCCACCGTCATCACCGTGGACTGCACCGAGCCCCCCTGCATATAGGACAAGGATACGTAGCGCAGCGACGAACCGCCCACGGACGCCGTCGTGGTGGCGGCCATGTTCACATCCGCCCCCACCACATCGGCCCCGACGCGGGCGCCCAGGTCAGCGACGACCTCGCCCACACCGCTGTTGGCGACCAGCGTGTCTTGCGTGCCCCCCACGTAGACCGGCGCATCGTCCTGGATCTTGACGTTGAAGCCCTGCACCTCGGTCTCGCCACCTTCGGTCTTGTTGGCAACCAGTTGCAGGTACAGATTCTCTTCACCGCTTTCGGTGTAGGCGTGGTCCACCTGACCCTTCAGCTCCAGCTTGTACTGGCCGCTATCGTCGATAGTGGCCACGGCCACCGTGCGCACATCCGCGCCCGCCCCCGCCACACCGGTCAGCGTCTTGCCATCGCCTGACACTGTCCAGCGCACTTCGTCGCCTGCCGAGGTGATCTTCTGCACCGGCACACCCAGGGTGTAGGTGGCGCTGCCCATGCCCAGCGTGCCTGCCGTGTCGGTGGTGTGCGGGCTGCTGTCCACATTGCCCGTGGCAAGGCCGTCTTCGTAGACCATGCCCAGGCCCTGGTCGCTCAGCTGGTGACCCGTGTCGATGGTCAGCGTGGCACTGTCAGTGTCGCCGTCGCCGTCCTCCATCTGGTAGCTGAACTGGTCCTTGGAACCGGTCTCCACATATTCCTCAAAGCTGACCGCCTTGACGAAATAGTCGGAGCTATCGCTGCCCTTGTCACCCGCCAGGTAGTCCACCCCAGAGAACACCACGTTCTGGAAGGCAATCGGGTTGCCATCGGCCCCCAGCACCTCGATCTCCACCTGCCCCTGGTGCACCGGGTCGCTGCCATTGGCGCCGTTGTTGAACAGCACGCCACCGATCATCCCTTCGCCCACCTTGTTGCCGGCGGCGTCGAAAGCCTCCCAGCGGCCGGTTTCGCCACTGTTGCCCGTCTGGCCCGATTCGTTCTGGAACAGGTTGGAGATGTCCACCACGGCCCGCACCGCCATCTTGCCCAGGTCCACCGACAGGGCCTCGGAGCCCTGAGAAGGCGAGTACCCGACCTGCTCGGGCGTGCTCGCACCAACGTCGCCCGGCACGGGCTCGGTCGGATCGTCCACGCCCGCACCATTGCCCTGGCTGGTGACCACGGCACCACCGGTCTGCCCCGGGGTGGGGCTGGTGATCAGCTGCTCACCAAGGTTCGTGGTGTATGGCTTGCCATAGTCAAAGGCGTCTGTGCCTGCGGGTACACCGGCACCACCACCGAGCTGGATGGTCGTCTGGTGGCCTGTGTAGGTGTATTCCCCGTCGGACTCCATGGTGAGCGAGCCAAACTGGCCCGCCACCGTGGCGCTGCCTCCACTGGCCACCGTCGTGCCAGGGGTCCACACCGCCCCTTCGGCACCGGCACGCACCTGGACCACCTCGGCCTTGGCACCGTCCTGCATGCCTTCGTGCTTGTCCGCACCTTGGTTTGCACCTTCAGGGGTCGTCCCCACACCGGTGAGAACATTGCCGGTAGCCACCCAGCGGTCCACCACCCACTGCGTTCCGTCTGTATCGTCCAAGGCCACCGGGCCATCATCGGCAATGAACAGCATCCGGCCCACATCGATGCTGGCATCGACCTTGTCGCCATCGCCGTCAACGGCGGTGAGCTGCAGCCCAATCTTGCCCGCCATGCCCGCTTGCACCTCGTTCGAGTCGCCCGGCGTGAAATGCACCACGGTGCGCTGCTGGTCAAAGGTCACCTCGCCAGTGGCGGCATCAATCGACAGTTTGAAGACGGTTTTCTCCACGCCGTCCACCACCACATAGCCGATCACCGAGCCGCCGGGGCCATTCTTGAGCAGCACATCCGAGGGCTGGCCGTTGGAGAACAACGCGGTGTCGCGGAAGCCCGAGGAGCTGCCCTCGCCGCCATTGAGCACCAGGCCATACGTTTTGCCGTTCAGCGTTGCAGCACCATCTGCTCCATAGCTCACAGTGAAGCGTGTGGACCCAAGGTCGGACTCCGCATCCACATCCAGGAAGCTGTCGTCCACCAACAGCGGCATGGTGACGTTGAGCAGGACGTCGTTGTAATCGCGGTCACCGCCACCGTAGATGTCTTCCCAGTTCTGGTTGCCGGTGACAGGGCCCATGGCCACCGTGTTCACATGCGACAGGCCGTCGAGATTGAGCGTGCTGTTGTCGAACAACGCGGGAGCCCCCTGGCCCGAGAGCGGTGAGCCCCCCACATTCGCCACCCACTGGCCACTGCCGTCCTTGGAGAAGCTCACCGGGGTGCTGTTGCCCAGCGAGCCATTGAGGCTGTCGCCATTGGGAATCATGAAGAAACCCACCTGGCCGGGCAACACGCCAGGCGGCAGGGTGACGCTGGTCACCGGCTGGTTCTTCACGTTATCCCACACCACCATGCCAGTGGTGGGCTCGCCACTGGCATTTTTGATGTAGTAGCCCCAAGTGTTGTTGTACCCGGCGTCGCTGCCCACCAGTTGCACAGTGATGCCTGGCACGGGGTCGGGCTCTACCGTGGTGATGACGGGGATATCGTCCTTGACGCTGGCGGCAAGCTCCACACCGATGGAGTCGCCGTCGCGGTCTTCGCCCACGATATGCACACGGCCCAGGTTCAACGTGTCCTCTCCCTGCGCAGAGTGGGTCAGTGCACCGGTCACCGTGAGTGTGTATTCACCGTTGGCCTTGACCTCCAGCACGGCGGCTGCCCCCATCGCGCCGGTTTGCGCCTGGCCGGCTGCATTGAAATACACCTTGCCGCCAGAGACACCATCCACGGCCACGGTAACGCCACCAAACTGCACGCACGTGACCTTGCCGAAGCCATCCGCCCCCCAGCTGACGGCCCCGTTCATGACACGCACGCCGGTCGATGCCTCCAACTGGGCTCCGTTGACGAAATCGCTGGCATCGCGTTCGTCGTTGCCAATCTTCACGCCATCGCGCAAGGCGGACTCTTCCTCCAGCATCGCTGTCAGCACAACGGCCTGTGAGGTTCCCTCCACCAGCTTCGCAACGGGTGCATCATCCTCCAGCGAGACCTTGAGGGCCATGGAATCCGTGAGGCCGGTAGCCGGGTTGGCGGGCCGGTCGTTGGCGATGACGGTGAAGTTCAGCTCCTTCACATCGCCGTCGGTGCTCGCCCCAGCGGCCGGGCGGGCGTGATCGACCGGGCCCAGCAGAACTACATTGCTGGTGTAGCCACTGTCGTAGCTGCCGCCAATAGTCACTTTGATGATGGTGGTGTCGCCAACCTTGCCCAAAAGTTCAGTGCCAGCGGCATTGGGCACCCACTGGATGGCCACACCGCCGGAGGTCACCACAGGCAAGGGGCCCGTGGTGTCAAAGCGCACCGACACGGTGTCCCCGATGTCCGGGTCCGCCACGCCAAAACTGGCGGAATCCGTGGTGCTCTGACCGGGGTTATCGCGATTGCCCTGCGCCAGGGCGTCTTCCTGGACGCTCACTGCAATCTGGTCAGCATTCGCCCCGGAGTAGCGCGACACTTCGCCTTCGTCCTTGTTGCCATCGCCGTCCTTGTCGATCCATATCTGGGTCGTCTGGTCGTTGCCGGTCACGAACTCGGGCGCATCGTTAACGCCTTGCACCGTAACCCGCACGTTGGCCACATCGGTGTCGCCGTCAGCATCCTTCATCTGGTAGTTGAACTGGTCGGTCAGCGTCGCCCCGGCGCCCAAGGCCATGGCCTTGAGGTTGTCGAGGGTGTAGGACACGGTACCGTCGGTCGCAATCTTGAGCGCACCCATGGTGCCCGTGGCATCCATCGAAGGGCCGGTGAGGTCGGTGGTATCGTACGACCGGTCGCCTCCAGCGCGGGTGAACACCACGCTGGCAGCACCGCCGTCGGCCTTGGCCTCATAGGAATCGTTGCTGAGCACGCTGCCAAGCGCATGGCTTGTGGTACCCGTGGCACCGGCTGTGGCCACTAGATTGCGGGCATCGTCCGCAGCCACCGGCCCGGTGTCCTGGAAGTTGATCTGCCGACCAATGTCGTAGGTGGCCACATTGGACTTGTCGCCGTCGCCATCCTTGGCCTGCGCCGTCAGCTGGATCACGCCACCGCCGATGTTGACGATCTCGTGCGGATCGTTGGTGGGGTGCACCACCGCGCGGAACTGCTCCACCGTCACCTGGCCGTTGTTGGCCGCATCGCCTGCCACTGTGACCTTGAACACGTTGGTCTGTACGCCACCGATGAGGATGTAGCCCACGGCTGCACCGCCCTCCATCTTCACCAGCACTGTAGAACCCGTTGCGGTGTCTTTCAGGGCAGAGGCCTGCCCCTGGGCGCCAACGCTCAGGCCAAAAGTCTTGCTGCCCGTGGCGGCAGCGCCGTCCGCCCCGAAACTGAACTGGAAACTGCCCGAGAGCGCCTTGCCATCCGTGTCGGAGCTGGTACCTGCATCGGCCTCGGCATCCTTCACCAATAGCGGCACGTTCCAGTTCAGGTTCAGGTTGACGTCGTCATAGTCCTTGTCCGAACTGGTGGAGGTAATCTTGAGGTCTTCCCAGTTGAAGTTGCCTTTGCTGCCCTGGCCAGCCGACGTTCCGGAGGGGGTCTGCTGTACATGCGACTGGCCGTCGCTGTTGAGCCGCTGGTCCGAGAAATAGACCGGCGCGCCATCGCCCGACAGGGCAACACCATTCACAAAGGCCGTCCACTGTCCATTGACCTGCTGGAACGACACAGCCTGCGCATCGCCCAAGGCACCGTTGCGGCCATCCCCGTTGGGGATGATGAAGAAGCCGATCTGGTCCGCCGTGACCCCTGTGGGCAACGACACCGCCGCATTGCCCTCAGTCTTGACGTTGTCCCAGAGCACCATGCCGCCTTTGGAGAGGTCGATCGTGCCATCGGGGTTCTTGAAGTAGTAGCCAAAGCTGTTGTTGTAGCCCGCCTCGCCGCCCTTGTAGTCCACCGTGAAACCGTGCGCAGCAACGGGCACAGCTTCGTTCACCGTCACGATGGGCACATCGTCCTTGATCGACGCATTGAGTTCCACACCAATGGTGTCGCCATCGCCGTCCTGGCCCACGAAAGTGATCTTGGGCAGGTTCAGCAGATCCTCGCCCTGCGAGGAATGCTTGAGTGCCGACAGCACCTCGAACTGGTAGGCCCCGGTTTCTGCGTTCACCGTCAGCACTGCTGCGCCGCTGGTGGCGCCCGCCGCCAGCGCCTTGCCGTTCTGGTCGAAGTACACCGTCACCACGCCACCCACCGGGCTGTAGCTGTTTTCGGAGAAGAACCCGTTCTGCACCTTGATGCCCGTGAGGCCGCCGAACTGGTCAGCCCCCCACTTCACTGCGCCCTGGAAGCCCGTGGCGTCCGACTTCACATAGCTCAGGTCAGGGTTCTCGGTTTCGTTGTTGCCCAGCGTGCCGCCGCCCGACACAGGCACCGACTCTTCCTCGACCAGGACACTGAGTTTGACAACCTTGCCGTCCACCTTGGCATGTTCGGGCACGTCGTCCTGAATCTTGGCGTAGAGGTCCACCCCGATGCGGTCACCGTCGCCATCCACACCTACGAAAGTCACCGTGGGGAGCAGCAGCAGGTTTTCGCCCCAACCCGCTTCGTGGTTCAGGGGGCCAATCACCGTCAGGCTGTAACCGCCGGAAGCACCGTCGATCTCCAGCGCCACAGAGCGGGGCGTTGTGGTGTCGCCGTCGGCAATGGGCTGGCCGTCGCGGTCCAGGTACACCGTGGCGCCCGCGTTGCCCACGGCATATTCCTGGCCCGCAATCCGCACGGCCACCACCCCACCAAACTGGTCGGCCCCCCAGCGCACGACACCGGTCATGGACTGGTTGCCCGTGGAGGCGCTCAATGGGTCGAAGAACCCAGTTTCGTCGTTGCCTATCACGCCGCCATCACCATTCGATGCGGACTCTTCTTCCAGCAGAGCAACCAGTGGCACAGGAACGCCCAGGACCTTCACATGCACCGGCACATCGTCCTGCACCCGGGTCTCCAAGGCCACGGTGATGGGGTCGCCGTCACCGTCTTCGCCCATCAGGCGCACGGTTTCAAGGTTGAGCCAATCCTCCCCTTGCACCACTTCCCCACCCGCCGCATGGTTCATGGTGGCCAGCACGGTCAGGGTGTAGCTGCCCGAGGCTTCCACCAGCAGGCTGGCTGCGGCACCTTCGGGCCGAGCACCGCCGGGGCCTGAAGGAATCACGGAGCCATCGGCGCCAAACCAGACGGTCTGGCCGACAGGTACCACGCTGGCACCTTCGCCGCTGCCCACACGCACGCCGGTAAGCTGGCCGAAACCGTCGGCACCCCAGTTGATGGCACCGTTGATCTGGGTGAGACCGCCGTTGGCCGTGGAGGTCAGAGGTAGGTCGTTCTCGTCGTTGCCGATCTTGTCGCCATCGACGCGCACGGACTCTTCCTCCGCCTCCAGTGAAAGGCTAGGCTCCAATCCTGTGCGCAGGTACTGCGTTTCGTCGCCTTCGTCAGGCAACTCTTCCCCATCGTTGTCATAGCGATAAACAGGCACGTCGTCGCCAAACAGCAACCGCCCGCCCAAGTCGAGCTGGGCCATCACGGTGTCGTCGTCGTTGTCCGTGGCGGCCAGCACTACGGAAAGCACGCCCTTGCCAATGGCCTGCAGCTCGTCCAGCCCGCCCTCCACGCCATCGGGCGCGGCATGGCGAATGGCTCCCGTCTGGGTCATGACCACAGCGCCCGTCTGCGGATCCATCTGCAGAGTGAGAATTACGTTGCCACTGCCATCACGACCGACCACTTCGCCAGGGTTGCCCGTTGCACTCAACATGATCTCGGTATTGGTGCCGGTGGCATAGAGCCCCGTAGCGCCACCGTTGCCAATCTGGAAGGCGAAAGCGTAGCCGTCGGGAGTCTTCTCGCTTTGACCCTCTTCCCCACCGCTACCACCGGGGTGAAGCTTGGGGCCATCAGCACCAAACGACACCACGAACGCCGTGCCATTGAAGGTATTGCTGTCGGTGTCCGCGTCGGGACCCTGTGGGTTGTTTTCCGTCCCTTCGGACCCGGTGTTGTTGGCATGGTTCACGCCACGGTCAGACGTCATGAGCGTCGGGATACCGTCGGTGTGGGAGTCGATCACAGGGATGTCATCCTGCACGGACATGCCCACCTCGGCCGTGAACGCACCACCTTCGCCCGTGACGCCATTGATCGTCACCGTGGGCAGCGCCAGGAAGTTTTCACCGCCGCCTGGTGCATGCTGTAGCGGGCCAACAACCGTCAGTGTGTAGCTACCGCTGGAGGTGATGACCAGCAGGACCGCCGGGGGCGTTGGGTCGCCCTGGGGAATGGGCTCTCCCTGCGCGTTGAAATAGATGGTCACGCCTGCTGTTGTGACAAACACAGGAGCAAAACCCGGCACGCTGATCGAGGAAATGCTACCGCCACCCAAGTCAAACATGCCTTGCTGGTAGCTGTAAAGGCCCTCGTCCTCGTCGTTGCCGATCACACCGTTCACACTGCGGCTCTCGCGACCGGAAGGGACGGATTCTTCTTCGAGTGTGATGCTCAGGCTCACCCGCACCGGATCGGGCGGAGGAGGAGGGGGAGAGACAGGAGGAGGGCCGGGTGGCGGGGGAGCCGGAGGCGGAGGAGGCGCCGGCACCGGCGGATTCGGGGCCGGAGGCGGAGCAGGAGGCAAAGGAGCGGGGGCTGGTGCGGGCGCTGGTGCCGGTGCCGGTGGTGACGCATCAAGTGCAAGTACCGCCAGCGGGTTGACATCGATGTCCGGGGCCGACTGGGGCGTGAAGCTGTAGAGATAGGACAGGGGATCAACCCCTTCGAAGATGCGCAGCAGCTGCACAAAGCTACTGCCCTCTCCTTCGCCACCACCGCCACCGAGACCCGCAGCCGTAGCTTCCAGTTGCTCGTTCAGGTCACCACCACGCTCTAGCGCTTGGATCACCGTATCAATGGTGCCCTGGGCTACGCTAGCGTCCTGCGCTGTAGGGCGTTCGGCCGTCTGCGTGACACTTTCATCGAGCTTGATGTTCTGCTCAGGTGCCACGGCAAGCACCTTGCCATCGTCCATCAGCAGCTCCACCCTGGAGCCAGCTGGGGTCTGGACGACTTCTCCTTTTTGCAGAACGTCCCCCGCTTTGAGGGCGCGGCGATTGCCGTTGGCATCGACCGCAAATGCTGTGCCGTTCACGGCTACGACTGTGGCGATTTGAGACATGAGCGTGCTCCGGTGAGCCAGAAACTTCTGCGCCTTTTCGCCCAGAAGAACGGCATGTGACTGATAGCTGTGAAGGCTACCGTCGGGGTCTGTGGCTCACCATTGGACTTAGGTCCACATTTGGAGCTCGACGCCCCTGGGCGCTCAAATTGTTTCGTTGCCCGAATCGTCGCCCAATAGATCCAGACTATTACCAAGCCGCGCACGGGTCTCCTTGCGCTCCAGCAACTTGTTCTGCGCAGCCAGTGGCAAGTCCGTGAAACGGATGACGCCCCGTGCGATCAACAATTCGATCAGGTCCTCCGTGACGCGGGCCAGCCCCGCGTCCGAAGAACTCAAAGGATGGATGTTTTTATCAGACATGGCCATTGGCCCCTTGATTGAGGCGGAGCACTAGTTGCACGCGGTCACGCACATGGAGCTTTTCAAAGGCGGATCCGAGATGGGCCTTTACCGTCCGCTCAGAAATAAAGAGCCTCTCGGCAATTTCCTTGTTCGAGAGCCCGCGGGCGACAGCCTGGGCCACCTCCAGCTCGCGAGAGGAAAGCAACCGCTGCAGATCTTCCTGACACGGCAGCGAGGCCTGCGAGGCCGTCAGGCTCCAGGTGGCGGCCGCCAGTCGTGCCACCAGCGTCGGCCCCACCCACAGACCGCCATGCTGGACCACCACGGCCACCTCCATCAGCATTTCGGGGACGGCAAAGAGGTGGCAATACGCCCTAGCTCCCTCATTGATAGCACGCAAGCCTTCTCGGTCGTCAGGCATGCCGGACACAACCACCACGCGGGTGGAGGGTGCTTGTACAAGCACGGCCCGAAGCAGCTCTGGCCAATCGGAATACTCTGTGCTCAGCCAAGCTATGGTTGGCGCTCCATCAGCCTTTCGTAAAACCTCCATCAGCGCAGGCCTGTCCGCTTTACCAAAAAAAATCCCAAAAGGGAACGCCGTACACCAGCGGTCCGACGGCTGTACTGTATCGCTGGCCAAGTAGTGGCGCATGGATTTCACCTCTCCGACAAGGCGTTGGCCTTGGCTCGCAGCACGGGCTTGAGAAGATAGGCCAATACGGTCTTCTTGCCTGTCAAAATGTCCACCTGCGCCACCATCCCGGGAATGATGGGCAGATTCGGCCCGAGACTGGCCTTGCGCGTGCGCACACGCACCAAGTAGTTGGCGTTGCCCTTTTCATCAACCACCGAATCGGCACTGATATTCACCACATCAGCCACCAGCCCCCCATATATGGAGAAATCGTAGGCAGTGAACTTGACCATGGCCTCCTGACCCGGGTGCAAAAAAGCAATATCGCGGGGACTCACCTGTGCCTCCAGGATCAGCGCGTCATCCGATGGCACGATTTCCACCACCTCCTTGCCCGGCTGCACCACCCCCCCCACGGTATTGACCAAAAGGCGCTTGACTGTGCCACGCACAGGCGAGCGGATGTCGGCGTGCTTGACCTTGTCGGCCAGCGCGCGGCCGCCTTCCGACATGCTCGAGAGCTTGCTCATGGTCTCCGACAGCTCCGCACTCATCTGGTTGCGCGCCGTGAGCTGCACCTCCTCGATGCGCCTGGTGGCCTCCTGGATGGCCGCCTGGACCCTGGAAATCTGCGCATCCGCCTGCTCGCGGTCACCGCGCAGCCTTGCCACTTCGCGGTCGAGCCTCAGCACCTCCACTTCGGAAACGGCACCCGTGGCCACCATGGGTTTGGTGGCATTGAGTTCCTTCAGCATGAGCTCCAGCCCCCGTTCGGCCTGCTCCTTGCGCGCGCGCACTTCATTGAGTTCCTGCTGCCGCTGCATCAGCTGGTTCTGCGAAATGGACACCTGTGCGCTGATCTCTTCACGCCGCGATCGGTACAAGCGCATCTCCTGCGCCACGATATCCGGCGCATCACGCAGAAGCTCGGGCGGCGGGATGAAGCTGCCCCCTTGCGTCAGCGCCTGCAGGCGCAAGGCTTTGGCCTGGAGGGCCAGCAGGCTGGCCCGGCTTTCAAGCATGGTGGACATGAAGCGGGTGGAATCCACCCGCAGCAGCAGCTGGCCGGCCTCCACGACCTGCCCCTCGCGCACGGGCAACTCCTCCACGATGCCGCCATCCACGCTCTGGATCACCTGCACCTGGCTGGTTGGCACCACCTTGCCGTCGCCACGCGTCACCTCGTCCAACTCGGCATACGCGGCCCAAAGCACCAGCAGCAGCAGAAACAGAACTGCGAGCCGCAACAGCGCGCGCGCGCGCAGTGGCTCCTGCTGCAGGCGCGCCCAATCGGCATCATCAGCCCAGTCCAGCGACTCAGCGGTCCCTGCAGGCGTGAGCCGCTTGACCATGCGGCCGAAGATGGAGTCGCTGGCCACCCCGCCCGTCTTGACGGCACGGCCAATCTGGTGGAAGGCTTTCTCGTTGAGCTCAGCCATATCACACCGCCTTTCCGATGCGACCCTGCCGCAGGGCCTGCACCACCTGCTCCTTGGGCCCGTCGGCCACCACACGGCCAGCATCCATCACGATGATGCGGTCCACCAGCTCCAGCAGCGATGTGCGGTGGCTGATGAGCACCAACGTGCGACCCTTGGAGAAATCGGCCAAGCGGCGCTTTATGTCCTCTTCGCTCGAATGGTCCATGGACGAGGTGGGCTCATCCAGCAGCAGAACGGCCGGATCGTTGATCACGGCGCGGGCAATGGAAACGCCCTGGCGCTGCCCCCCAGATAGCGACTCCCCGCGCTCTCCCACCAGCATGTCGAACCCCTGCGGGTGGGCATTGATGAGCGGCAGGATGCCCCCGATCTCGGCCGCGCGCACTACCGCCTCGTCATCGGCCAGAGGCGCCCCCAGCGTAATGTTGTCGCGCAGCGAGCCATAGAACAGCATCACGTCCTGCTGCACATAGCCCATCTGCCGCCGCAGCTCGGCGGGGTCCAGCTGGCGCAGGTCGATCCCGTCGATGAGCACAGCACCCGACGTGGGCCGGTACAACCCCAGGATCAGCTTCTGCAGCGTGGTCTTGCCCGAGCCGATGCGCCCCAGGATGGCCACATGCTCCCCGGGTTTGATGTTCAGCGTCACATTGCGCAGCGACGCCGACTGCTGGCCCGGGTAGGTAAAGCTCACGTCGCGGAACTCGATGCCCCCCTGCAGCCGCCCCCGGCTGATGAAATTGGCCCCCTCCGGCCTGTCCACCTCGCGCTTCATCATTTCGTTGAGCGAGGTCAGCGCAGTAGATGCCGTGTGGTACTGCACCAGCAGTCCCGCTACCTGCCCCACCGGCGCCATGGCGCGCGAGGCCAGCATCGTGCAGGCAATCAAACCGCCCATGGTCAGCTGGCGCTCGCCAATCATGTACACGCCCAGGATCACGATCACCAGGTTGATGAGCTGCTGCAGAAAGGCCGAGCTGTTGCTGGCCGTGGCCGAGAGCAGGCGCAGCTGCACACCTACCCGCGCCAGCAGCGCCGTGCTTCGCTCCCACTTGCGCTGCAGCGGCGCCTCGGCGCCCAGCGCCTTCACGGTCTCGAAGCCCACCAGCGCCTCCACGAGCGTGGCGTTGCGCTGTGCCCCCGCGCGGTAGGTGGTTTCAGACAGCTCGTGCATGCGCCCCTGCACCGCCAGGGCATAGAGCAGCATCACCAGGGCCCCGATCAGCAGCGGGACCAGCATGGGCCAGGAAATCCAGCCAATCACAACGACAAAGATCAACGCAAAGGGCAGGTCGATGAACGCCACCACAGAGGCCGAGCTGATGAAGTCCCGTACCGACTCGAAAGACCGCAGGTTCGAAGCAAACGACCCCGCCGACGCGGGCCGCTGCTCCATGCGCGTGCCCAGCACCTTCTCCATGATGTGAGCCGACAGCTTCACGTCTGCACGGCTGCTGGCCAGGTCCACAAACCGGCCCCGCAGGGTGCGGAGCACCAGGTCGCCCACCAGCATGATGGACAGACCCAGCGCCAGCACCCATAGGGTATCGACCGCGTTGTTGGGCACCACGCGGTCGTACACGTTCATCGTGAATATGGGCATACCCAGGGCGAACAGGTTGGCCAGCAGCGCGGCCAGCAGCACATCGCGGTACAGGCCATGGTTTTCTGCCAGCACGGACCAGAACCAGTGCCCATGCCGCCCCGCCTTCACCTGCGGCGCCCGCGCATCGAACCTTTGGGACGGGCGTACATACACCGTGGTCCCCAGATAGTCCGCTTCCAGCGCCGCACGCGACACCTGGATGGGCGCATCGCCCAGCTCGGGCAACACCACCAGCGCCTCGCTGCGCCCCTCGCTCCAGCCCAGCAGCACGCAGGCGCGCTCGCCCTGCAGCAGCAAAACCGCCGGCAACAAAACATCCCTGACCCGCGCCAGGGGCTCGCGCACCAGCCGGCTGCTCATGTGCGCCCGACGCGCCGCACGTGCAAACAGGCCGGGCGTGAGCCGGTGCTGCTCCGCAGGCAGGCCTGCCATCACCGCCTCGGGGGTAGACGGCAAGCCATGGGACTTGGCCACGATGAGCAGGCACGACAACAACTCGTCGGGACTGCCCCCTGCAAGCTCTGCAGGCGGCACCACACCTGCATTTGAAACCATATGAATTCCTTGTTGCTCAATGTTCGAATTCACTCTAGCAACATAAATTCAAACCGCGAAGCACTAAATGGCAGGTCTGGCGAAGGGCATGCCGCCGACACCAATCTGAGCCTGAACTCCATTTGCAGCAAAATCCGGAATCGAACCGCCTCCATGGACACTCCAGACCAACTATCCCTGCGCCGCTACGGCGCGTCGCCGGGCAGTCACAGCCATGACCATTTCCAGATCCTACTGGGACTCTCCGGAGCCCTGGACCTGGAGGTGGCTGGCCGTTGCGTGAGCGTGGCACCCGGCGGCGGCTGCGTGATTGCCCCGGGTGATCGGCACGACTTTGAATCGTCCCGTGGCAGCCTGTGCCTGGTGCTCGACAGCGCACACCCCGACTGGGCGCGCTGTACCGGCCAACGCCGCTGGACCAAACCACCCGCCGATGCACTGCCACTGGCGCACTATCTGGCGAGCGCACTGCAACAAGACCGCCCGCTGGCACAAACCTACGGCTCTGCGCTGTTGCTGGAGGCCTGGCTCGGCAGCCCCCGTTCCCACCTTTCCATGCCCGGCCCCACGCGCCGCCGCACCATCGACTGGCCCGCACTGCAGCAATGGGCGGCGCAGCAGTGGCACCGTGAACTGACCGTGGCCGACCTGGCGGCGCAGGTGCACCTGAGCCCCAGCCAGTTTGCCGCTCGCTGCCGGGACGACCACGGCGTGGGTGCCATGGCCTGGCTACGGGGCCAGCGCCTGGCACAGGCGCGGCTGCTGCGGGGCACTGGCATGGCAGTGGCGGAGGTGGCGCGGCGCACGGGCTACCGCTCGCCCTCGGCCCTTACGGCTGCGCTGCGCCGAGCTGAGCATCACAGATGACGCAGGCAGACCGCTGAAGACCATCCAACAACCTTGGCGCGCGACGGTACACCAGCGTTGCGCGACGATTTTCGAGTGCGGGCGGGCGTAAGCTCGGTGCCATGAAAGCCAACTTCTACGCCCTGGGCGCCATTGCGCTGTGGGCCTCTCTCGCCTCACTGGGGGTGTCACTCACCCACATTCCGCCCTTCCTGCTCACAGGCATTGCACTCATCATCGGCAGCGTGCCGGCCTGGCCGTTTGTGCTGCGTGACCCGTCGCAGTGGCGCATCCCGCTGCGCACGCTGGCGCTGGGCGTGTACGGCCTGTTTGCGTACCACTTCCTGCTGTTCATTGCGCTGCGCCATGCCCCGCCGGTGGAGGCCAACCTGGTCAACTACCTCTGGCCGCTGTTCATCGTGGTGCTCTCGCCGGTGGTGCTGCCCGGTGTGGCGCTGCGCCTGCCGCATGTGCTGGCGGCGCTGCTGGGTTTTGGGGGAGCAGCCACTGCGATTGCGGGTGGACGCGAGCTGAGTGGCACGCTGGCCTGGGGCTACCTGCCCGCTCTGGCGGCGGCTCTCATCTGGGCCACCTATTCGCTGCTGACCAAACGCGTGGCAGCGTTCCCGACCACGGCCATCGGCCTGTTCGGACTGGTGTCCGGCGTGCTGTCGCTGCTGTGCCATGTGCTGCTGGAGCCCGCTGTGGCGCTGCAGCCGCGCGACTGGGGGCTGCTCGCAGTGTTGGGCCTGGGGCCGCTGGGGGCGTCGTTTTTTATGTGGGACAGGGCGCTCAAACTGGGGGACGCCCGGCACATCGGCATCCTGAGCTACATCACGCCACTGGCGTCCACCGCGCTGCTGATTCTGGTGAGTGGGCGCGCCTTCACCTGGAGCATTGCACTCGCCACCGCAATGATCATCAGCGCGGCCGTGATGGGGATGCGGGCACGCTGACGGAAAAAATCAGCCCAATTGGCCAGTAGCGCTGGAAAAATATGCCTTGGCAGCTATCAATTTTGATAGTAGCCAACGATCCCGCAAACCCTCAGGCTGTCAGACCCTCAGGCTGTCAACAGCACTGCAGGTTCGTCGCCTTCCAGCACCTGCTGCGCCCACGGTGCGAGCTTGCGCGTGTCGGCGCGCAACACCTCCTGCTTGACGGCCAGGATCTGTGCAGGGTGCATCGAAAAGCTGCGCAAGCCCAAACCTAGCAACAGGCGGGTCATGGTCACGTCACCGGCAGTTTCGCCACACACGCACACGCTCTTGCCCTGGCGTTCGCCCTCGGCGATCACATCGCTCACCAAGCGCAACACCGCGGGGTGCAGCGGGTCGTACAGGTGGGCCACGGCCTCGTCGGCGCGGTCGATGGCCAGGGTGTACTGGATCAGGTCGTTGGTGCCGATCGAGAGGAAATCGAAATACTTGAGGAAGGTGCGCACCATGAGTGCGGCGGCAGGTACCTCGATCATCGCGCCCAGCTGCACCGGACCGTAGGGCTCGCCACGCGCATCCAGCTCGCCTCGGGCCAGGTCCACCTGGGCCAGGGTTTGCTGGATCTCGTGCGTGTGCGCGAGCATCGGAAACAGCAGGTTCACCTTGCCATGTGCAGCGGCCCGCAGCACGGCGCGCAGCTGGGTGCGGAACATGGCCGGGTCGGCCAGGCTCCAGCGAATGGCGCGCAGGCCCAGGGCCGGGTTCAGGTAGCTGTCCTTGTGGGCCTTGTTGTCCAGCGGCTTGTCCGCGCCCACATCAATGGTGCGGATGGTGACTGGCAAGCCCTGCATGCCGTCGATGGCCTCACAGTAGGCGCGGTACTGCTCGTCCTCGCCGGGCAGGTTGCCGCTTTTGCCCATGAACAGAAATTCGCTGCGGAACAGCCCCACGCCCACGGCGCCTGCGCGCACGGCGGCGGCGGCGTCACCGGGCTGCTCGATGTTGGCCAGCAGCTCGATCTTGTGGCCGTCGATGGTGATGGCAGGCGTGTGGCGCAGGCGCGCCAGGCGTTCGCGCTCCAGTTCGACCTGGCGCTGGCGAAATCCGTATTCGGCCAGGATGATGGGCGAGGGATCGACGATGACCACGCCCGCA
>Ga0307998_1000468_pt1 | contig 23057 bp, 13 predicted proteins | sample Davwhametageno37_FD_203147 | JGI IMG/M metagenome (GOLD analysis project Ga0307998, IMG submission 203147) | Marine microbial communities from Davis Island wharf, Antarctic Ocean - #37 | ecosystem: Environmental > Aquatic > Marine > Unclassified | place: Antarctic Ocean: Davis Island wharf... | reverse complement strand
TGGAGTTCAAGAAATAATAGTGAGATCTAACCTCACTATTATTATGGCCAATCCAAAATACGATGATTTGCCTGAATTTTTCGCCCAAAACAATGTTCGTGTAGTTTCTTCTTTGCCTTATTACAAAAGAGATAAAACCGATAGACAACGAGGAGATGGTGTTTTTGACAAATCAATAAAAGCACTTCAAAAACTAAACGAAGTCGGATATGGAGTTCCTGGTTCTGGGCTTTTCATGGATCTGGTTTATAACCCTTCAGGTGCTTTTTTACCTGGCGATCAAGCCGAAATGGAGCAGGATTTTAAAGAAGCTTTACTCGCTGACTTTAATATCCGATTCAACAATTTATTCACTATTACCAATCTACCAATATCTCGATTTTTGGAATATTTAATTGCCTCTGAGAATTATGAAGAGTACATGGAAAAATTAATTTTAGCTTACAATCCAACTGCGGTAGAAAATATCATGTGTAGAGACACAATTTCTATTGATTGGAAAGGATATATTTATGATTGTGACTTTAACCAAATGCTAGAAATGAAAATTTCCGTAAATTCTAGCCAACATATTTCAAACTTTGATGTTCAAAAAATCGAAAAAAGAAATATAAGAGTGAACCAACATTGTTTTGGTTGTACTGCTGGAGCAGGAAGTAGCTGCCAAGGGACTGTTGCTTAGAAACAATGACTTGTTGTCACTAGTTTAATGATAATACAAACGCCAAGAATTAAACTTATACGAGTACTTACTCTTTAAAGAAATAGTTTTCAAAAGATACATTTCAAAAAAATTTCAGCGGTTTTCAGGCTTTTTTTTGATCTGTTTTGAGAAATAATTCAGTAGTGCTGATTTGGAATAACTTATAAAAAAGGGAGATGAATTGGTATTCATCCCCCTTTTTTATTGTACCCCCAGCAAGAATCGAACTTGCATCTAAAGTTTAGGAAACTTCTATTCTATCCATTGAACTATGGGGGCAGAAAAACGTAATAACTTATCTTATTTCACTTCCACTTCCCACCTCTTTTTCGGGAGAAACAAAAGCAAGGTTTCCTTCAAAATCTTCAGCCATAAGAATCATTCCTTCGGATTCCACACCACGAATTTTTCGGGGCGCTAAATTAAGTAGAACGCTCACTTTTTTACCAATAATTTCATCGGCTTTGTAATACTCCGCAATCCCAGAAACCACAGTCCTTTTATCTATTCCTGTATCTATTAAAATCTTTAGCAGCTTGTTGGCTTTGGGAACTTTTTCAGCTTCTATTATAGTACCTACTCGAATATCCATTTTTGTAAAATCATCAAAAGAAACCAGCTCCTTCTGAGCTACTATATTCTCAGCTGCCTCTTTTTTCTTCTTATTATCCTCCAATTTTTCGATTTGTTTCTGAACTAACTCGTCTTCAATTTTATCAAACAATAGCCCTACATTACTAATTGAATTATCCTTGTTTAATATTGCTTTTAACTTTTTGGATGTATTCGGTAAAAAAGGTTTTAAAACCTCTTCTAATTCTTTACATATCTGAACGGCAACGGCCATAATAGTTTTTGTCCTTTCCGGATCCGTTTTAATCTTTTTCCAAGGCTCTTCGTCCGCCAAATATTTATTTCCTATTCTAGCGACATTCATTGCTTCTGTCTGTGCTTCCCGAAATTTAAAAGCCAATATTAACTCATTAATTTTATTTCTCGAAACCTTTATTTGCGTTAGGATACTTGAGTCTAATTCACTTAAATTAGTCAATTCGGGAATCACCGAATCATAATATTTCCCAGTAAGAACTACAACTCTATTTATAAAGTTCCCTAAAATTGCCACCAATTCGTTATTGACTCTTGCTTGGTAATCTTTCCAAGTAAACTCACTGTCTTTGCTTTCGGGCGCAATAGAAGTAAGAACATATCGCAATTCATCTTCCTTGCCTGGAAAGTCTTCCAAATATTCATGCAACCAAACCGCCCAATTTCTACTGGTAGAGAGTTTGTCTCCTTCTAAATTTAAAAACTGATTTGCCGGAACGTTTATTGGAAGGTTAAATCCACCATGAAGTTTAAGTAAAATCGGAAATATGATACAATGGAAAACGATATTATCCTTGCCAATAAAATGAACTAATTCAGAATCATCAGATTTCCAATAATCCTCCCAGTCTTTTCCTTCAGCTTTTGCCCAATTCTTAGTAGCTGAAATATACCCTATTGGCGCGTCTAACCAAACATAAAGTACTTTTTCATCTGCTCCTTCAACCGGAACTTTAACGCCCCAATTTAAATCACGAGTCATAGCCCGGGATAGTAAGCCTCCGTCAATCCACGACATACATTGCCCGACTACATGTTTTCGCCAAGATTTTGGATTATGATGTTGTTTGCCATCTAAAACTCCATTTTCAATCCAATCTTTTAACCATACTGATTCGTTCTCCATTGGCAAATACCAGTGAGACGTTTCTTTCATTATAGGAGAGTTTCCGCTTATGGTAGATTTCGGATTAATCAGTTCTTTTGGGCTCAGTGTAGAGCCGCAACTTTCACATTGGTCTCCATAAGCTTTATCAGAATGACATTTTGGACATTCCCCAACTATATATCGATCCGCCAAAAATTGTTGATTTTCCACATCAAAATATTGTTCAGAGGTTTTTACTTCAAAAGCATCTTTATCATTAAGCTCCTTGAAAAAATCTTGTGCGGTATTGTGGTGAATTTCCGAAGAAGTTCTATCGTAAATATCGAAACTAATCCCAAAATCTTTAAAAGCTTTTTTATTTATTTCGTGGTATTTGTCAACAATATCCTGAGGACTAACCCCTTCTTTTTTAGCTCGCAATGTAATTGCTGCTCCATGTTCATCAGAACCACATATAAATGCCACATCTTCCCCACAGTTCCGCAGGTGTCGAACATAAATATCGGCTGGTAAATATGCACCTGCAATATGCCCAATATGAAGTGGTCCATTAGCATAAGGAAGTGCTGAAGTAACGAGATGTCTTTTTTGTTTATTAATCATGCTATTTTTCTACTTTTACCCGAAGGCAAATCGGCCACAAAGATAATTTTTAAGCGATGATTATTCCACCTTATTTAAAACCTGGTGACAGGGTTTCCATTGTAAGTCCTGCTAAGGTAATTTTGGAAAAAGAAATAGTATTTGCAGTTGAAGAGCTGGAAAAAAGAGGCTTAATTGTTGAGCTTGGAAAAAATGTTTTTGGGTCATGGAATCGTTTTTCGGGCACTGATTCAGAAAGACTCTCCGATGTCCAAAACGCCTTTGATAACCCTGAAATTAAAGCAGTGTTTTTTGCCCGAGGCGGCTATGGGTCGGTCCGCATCATTGACAACATCAATTTTACTAAATTTATAGAAAAGCCAAAATGGCTAGTCGGTTATAGCGACATTACCGTTTTTCATCAACACGTAAACTCAAATTTTGGAATTGCTACTTGCCATGGAACAATGCCTTTAAACATGATCAAATCAGAACTTAACCACCAGTCTACGAAAGCCTTGATTGACCTTCTTTTCAATATTCCTTCATTAATTTCTTGTAATTACCACAAACTAAATAATCTCGGAAAAACAAAATCTGAAATTGTAGGAGGGAACCTTTCCGTTCTGTGTTCTTTAATTGGGACTAATAGTTTTATTGACCCAGCGGGGAGAATACTATTTATTGAAGATCTTTGTGAAGAATTATACCATCTTGACAGAATGATGTTTCAGCTTAAAAAAACAGGAATACTAAATAAATTAGAAGGATTAATTGTAGGCGGCTTTACTGGAATGACAGATATTTCCGGATGGTTTGACAAACAAGCATATGATATAATAAATGATTATGTAAAAGAATTTGACTATCCAAAAACTTTCGGTTTTCCTTCAGGTCACACGGCCTTGAACCTTCCTTTAATTTTCGGAAAAAATTTGGAATTAGTTATTTCTAATAATAAAACTTCGCTAAAATAAAAACCCTCAACCGGGATTACCAATTGAGGATTTAGAACAAAAAGTTAATTTTATACTAGCTTTTAACGCCAGCTTCTTTTAAAAATCCATTGTATTCTTTTTTAAACATTTCAGATTCAGGAGCAAGTTCTATGGCTTTCTCATAATGTGAAACTGCATCAACATAAAGACCATTCACTTTACAGTATTTAGCCAAAACCATATGATATATGGCTGAGTTATTATCGCCATATTTTTCTATTTCAGTCAAATCCTTTTTCATTATAGAAACTTCTTCACTAGAAGGAATTCTAAGAATTAACTCTCCAGATTTATTTGCAGGATCATAAGGATCAACTACACTAAATTTATAAATAGCATCTTCTTCAAATTCAATTTTCGATAAATCTAAATCGGCAGAATTTCCGTTAACGGTAATGCTAATTACTTCTTCATCAAATAGGTTTTTAATTACTACTTTATATGTGTCAGTAGGCTTTTCAGATTCCCACATAAAAGTTGTGTTTTGACTCATTATATAAGTGCTCTCTGGAGAATAAATTCTTATCACTTCATCATTCAAAGATCTTTCTACAGAACCTGTTATAGCCAAATTAGAACTTATTTCACCACCAGTCATTTCTTTAAATACATACGCTAAATATCGCTGTGTTAAACTAGAATTATCAGCCTTAAAATCTCCAGCCAAATCATTCATCGTGTAAATTCCTGGCTTGTTTAATGTAACAGTTTGTTTGCTTGCATTTGTAAGTTCAACCACGCCATTTTCTCCAAGCATAATTTTAGAGTTTTCTGGAAGTTGAGTTCCTGGGCCTAAAGGAACGTACTCGCTACCTTTTTGCATAACATTTTCTCCTTTTGCGGACAGTACTTTGAATGCTCCTTGAGCCATTGCGGCAACGCCGATTAACATTCCAACGAACAGGGATAATAGTTTTGTTTTCATGGCAAATAATTTTACAATAACAAAGATAATAATTAACTATTCAACTAAGGTGCCAATTTACAACACATTTTCAGCGACTTAAGACTTTTTAATTTAATTCTGATAAACTTAACGCAAAACATTTATTTTAGTTTGGAACTAAAAGAAAAATATGAAACATATATTCAATTGGGACAGCGTGTTTTGCACTGTATATATAGCATTAGTGATTACGATTTTCACCAGCCTCCCAATTAGTTTTGAATTATTTGACCCATTGGCAATGGCATTCGAAGATTTTGAAATGTCAGACATGGTATATTCCATTCCTGAAATTGACAAGAAAAATGTAAATACTGGAGGTCAGGAAATTGAGAAAAATTCTTTTCGACTGAAGCAAACTGCTGACACGAATATTGTTTTAGTAAATATTCAAAATTTGAATAGAGCTCAACTCGCTCAACAAATTGACATGTTGAATAAGTACAACCCGAAAGTAATTGCCATTGATGCATTTTTCAGAAATGAGAAAGGGCCTTCCCAAGACTTCCCTTTAGCTTTTAGCCTCTCTCAGGTTAAAAACTTGGTCTTAGTAAGTGGCATTCATAACAAAAATGAAATTACAGGTTGTTTGGATTCTGTTTCTTTTTCAAGCCCCATGTTTAATGAACATGCAATTAATGGTTTTGCCAATGTCGAGGCTGCAAGCGAAGGAGCAGGCTATAGAACAATAAAAGGTTTTTTTCCATCCTTATGTGTAAAAGACTCGGCTTACCCAAATTTTTCCGCAAGTGTTGTTAAAATATTTGACCCCGAGGCGTACGAAACTCTACAAAAAAGGAAATACGAAAACGAAATAATAAATTGGCGAGGTCATTACGATAAATTCTATGCTTTAGATTATGATGACGTATTAAATGAAAAATTTGATTTAAGTTTTATCAAAGGTAAAATAATCCTTATGGGCTACATTGGGAAAAGTCTAGGAGAGAGAGACTTGATCGATATTTTCTTTACGCCCCAAAACCATAGAGTTGCCGGTAGGTCATATCCCGATACTTATGGGGTGGTTGTTCATGCAAATATTATATCGATGATGCTTCACGAAAACTATATCGAACAACTTCCTTTATGGGGTACCTATCTTTTAATTGCAATCTTAACTTATTTAAATATCTCTTTATTCCTGTATGTAGCTGAACACAAAAAAATATATTACGACCTGATTACTAAAGGAATTCAACTTTTAGAAGTAGTAATCTTAATGTACCTAATTGTAGTATTCATGTTAGATTACCAACTAAAAGTTCATTTAACACCCTTATTTGTAGCTATACTTTTATCCGGAGACTTAACTGAACTTTATTCTGCGTCATTAAAACCGATGGCAATAAAATACTTAACTCAGTTTGGTTTAATTAAAGAAAAAGTACACTAGGTTTTTGTTTTGGTTTTTTAGCCCCAAAAATTAGGTTGAGGTTAATACTTTTGTGCTAATTATGGAAAGTGAAAAATATTGCGAAAGCCTCACAAAATATCAAAGATTTCAAACAAGAGAAGTTTCTGTTGGTAAATTAAAAATTGGGGGTAATAATCCAATCGTTATCCAATCTATGACAACTACCGACACCATGGATACTTTAGGAACTGTGGAACAATCGATAAGGATGATTGACGCTGGCTGTGAATTGGTTAGAATAACGGCCCCTAGTAAAAAAGAAGCAGAAAATCTTCAGAATATTAAAGACGAATTAAATAAAAGAGGTTATTTCACTCCTCTTGTAGCAGACATACACTTCACTCCAAATGCAGCTGAAATTGCTGCTAAAATTGTTGAGAAAGTGAGAGTTAACCCTGGGAATTATGCCGATAAAAAAAAGTTTGAGGAAATTGACTATACCAATAAATCCTATGATCTAGAGCTTAAGAGAATAAAAAAACGATTTTTGCCTTTGGTTCACATTTGCAAAGAACATGGAACAGCCATGCGAATTGGAACTAACCACGGATCTTTATCTGATAGAATTCTAAGCCGATATGGAGATACTCCTTTGGGAATGGTTGAGTCTGCAATGGAGTTTCTTAGAATTTGTGAAGAAGAAGAATATTACAATTTAGTATTAAGCATGAAAGCTTCGAACCCAAAGGTTATGGTTGAAGCTTATCGCCTTTTGGTAAACCATATGCTAAAAGAAAACATGAATTATCCTCTTCATTTGGGAGTAACAGAAGCAGGTGAGGGTGAAGATGGAAGAATTAAATCAGCTGTCGGAATTGGTGCGTTGTTAGAAGACGGATTGGGGGACACTGTTAGAGTTTCTCTTACTGAAGAACCTGAAGCAGAAATTCCAGTTGCCCAAGAATTAGTAAATCGATATAAGACCAGATCGAAACATGAAATAATTCCAGAAATAGAAAATAATCCCATTCATGTATTTGATTTTAAAAGAAGAGTTACCCTTGATATAAAAAATATTGGCGGTCATCACCCACCCGTAGTTATTGCCGATCTATCACATAAAAAAAACATTTCGAAAGCAACTTTATTCGCATTTGGAAATCAATATTCTGTCCCAAATGACAAATGGAACATTACAGATCAGGCCACAGACTATATATTTATTGGCGATAAAGAAATAGATTTTGAAATACCAGGAACTTTAAGTGTAATTCAGATGCACAAGACTTGGTTAAACAACCCTAAAAAAGTAAGGCATTATCCTTTTATAAATGCTGAAGATTACGTTCAAAAAGTTTCTTGTTCTCCAGATTTGAATTTCATCTATGCCTGCTTAAGTGATATGAACCAAGATTTAATTGAAAAACTTAAATTGGATAAAACTGCGGTTCTATTAATTGGCACCTACAACAAACATGGCCTTGCTGAACAACGCCGATTGTTTATTGACCTTATGAATGCGGACTGTAAAACACCTGTTATTATTGGCCGTGCATATGGAGAGTTAAGTTCTGATCAATTCCAATTATACAGTTCGACAGATCTAGGAGGCCTATTAATTGATGGGCTTGGAGATGGCATTTTCTTGGCTCCAGAAAAATGTGGTTCCGATCAATTTATCAATCAAACCGCCTTTGGAATCTTACAAGCCACAAGAACACGAATTTCAAAAACGGAATACATATCATGCCCAAGTTGTGGTCGAACTCTTTTTGATTTACAGGAAGTTACTGCTAAAATTAGATTTCGAACGGAGCATTTAAAAGGACTTAAAATAGGCATAATGGGATGCATAGTAAATGGCCCTGGGGAAATGGCAGATGCCGATTACGGATATGTCGGAACTGGAAAAGGGAAAATTTCTCTATACAAAGAAAAAGAAGTGGTTCAGAAAAATGTGCCTGAAAAAGATGCAGTTGATCAACTTATAGAATTAATTAAAAAACATGGTGACTGGGTGGAAGTTTGATCAAAATTGTATCGTAACTTAGTAGCTATGAGAGTTGTAATTGCAGGGGCAAGTGGATTAGTTGGACAAGAATTACTTGATTTATGTTTAGCCGATAAAACAATTGATGATGTCTATATATTAGTGCGGAAGCCACTCGAAATAAAACACGAAAAACTCTCACAAACTATAGTAAACTATGACCTTTTATCGGAAGATATTATTCCCGAAAAAGTTGATGTTTTGTTTAATTGTCTTGGTACAACTATAAAAAATGCCGGAAGCGATGACGCATTTACTAAAGTAGATTTTACTTACGTAACGAAGCTAGCAACGCTTGCCCATAAAAAAGGAGTAGGTAAGTTTATTTCAGTCAGTTCCTTGGGTGCAGATATTCATTCCAAATCACTTTACTACAGAGTGAAAGGAATGAAAGAAGATTTTTTAATGAATGATTCCGGATTGGATAATGTGTTTATTGTTCGGCCATCACTGCTGCTAGGAAATCGAAAAGAATTTAGATTGGGCGAGGAAATCGGGAAGGTTTTTATGCGTCTTTTTAATCTCTTCTTTTTGGGCTCCTTAAAACAATATAAAGCAATACCAGCTATAACCGTTGCTCAGGCAATGCTTAACCTTACTAAAATGAATGAAAGTGGTAAAAAAATTATTTTAAACGAAGATCTAAAAACAATTGCCGAGGCAACGATTTAAAACTCAAACCTTCTTCTATAATTTCTTTTCGAATTTTACAAATGAAATTATACCCCCGTTTTCTACTTTTAATAAATAGAAGCCCAACGCCAATTTCGAAACATTAAGCTCATTATCTTTTATTGGCATTTCTAATTCTTGACCAGATAAGTTTAGAACCCCCATAACTCTAGATCCGGTATTTGTAGTAAAATATAAAATATCGGAAACTGGATTAGGATAAACCATAAATTTACCATTATCGGATAATTCAGATATAGAAACCGCTTCAGTTATTTGAATATAATTTCTTCGCTTTTCCCCCATTTGACCAAATCTATTTCTTACTAAAAGCTCTACTGAATATGCCCCCCTTGATGTGAATTTAATTTCTGGGTTTTTGGAACCATCATTAGTTCCATTCATGTACGTAAACGTATTGGGAGAAATAATCCAAGTTCGAGCTTGAGCAGATATGCTAGAAGTATCACTAAGTTTTATAATCGAATTTGCAGAAGCAACATATTTGTCTGCATCAAAACCAACCAGGCTTACGGGCTTGTCTTGAAACTTTATTTCTTGAACTGTGAACCTGCCGGCAAAACTAATACCTTTTACGATTAAAACTGGACCAACAACGCCAGCTGCTAACCATTTGTATTCAACCATTTTTCGTGGAATTGGGAAAAATGGTAATGGCCCAATTTTAATAGAATCAATTTGATCAATAGTCGTTAAAACTTTAATTACAGATGGATAATTTTTAAATGGTGTTTTTAAACTTCCTTCCCCTTCTACAGTATTTGTTCTTGTTCCTGATTGAATCAAAGAAAATTGCGCCCCTAAAGTTAGGGCAACTTTAAACGAGCTAACATCTTTTCTTCCGTATTTTAAAGGAAACTGATATATTTCATCCTCGTCTGAATAGAATTGAGGTACCGGAATGCCATTAAATTTTAATGAACGACCTTGAGCTGTCATTTTCTTTGATGTCGTCTTAAACACATCATAAATATCTCTCATCATTAGTGGTCCCGCACCTAAACTATCTGCCGTTTTAGTCCCGAACCCATCTTTTATCCCAAAAAAGAAAAAGTTGATACTCCCTGCACTTTTATATTCTTCTTTTAATTGTAATTCATATTCCAGGCTAGTATAGTCCCAAGATAAGCCTTTGCCCTTAATAGTATGGTCAATTTGCGAATTTGTCTTGCCAAATGAATACAGTATATTAGAACTAACTGTTGGCATCTCTGCTTTTCCTATTTCTACTTGAGAAAACAAACCAAAACTTAAAAAATTGATACAGATTGCTAGTGTTAAAACCCTTTTCATATCTTATATTTGAGTTAACAATATTAGTGATTAAATAACTAGAAATGAGAATACAAAAAGAAGACTGTGCATTCGTCGTAATTGATATTCAAGAAAGGCTTTTTCCTCATATTCAGGATAAAGACTTTATGGCTCAAAAATGCGCTACTCTTATTCAGGGAATGCAGATACTGGAGCTTCCGGTTATAGTTACAGAACAGTATGTGAAAGGCTTGGGGCAAACTATTCCCATGATTCAAGAAGCAATAGACAGTTACAACCCTATTGAAAAAATGACTTTTTCATGTTGTGGTGTAGGAGCTTTTAATTTAAAAATTGAAGAGCATTATAAAGAAAATATAATTATTTGCGGTATTGAATCTCATGTTTGTGTTTTGCAAACGGCCCTTGATCTAGTAGAAGCCGGGCACAAACCTATTGTTGTAGTGGATGCCGTTTCTTCAAGAAATCCTTTAGATAAAGAAATAGCGCTAGACCGAATGAGGCAAGAAGGCATTCGGTTAACTACGGTTGAATCCATCTTATTTGAGCTATGTAAATCTTCTGGAAATGACACGTTTAAGAAAATAAGTAAACTAGTAAAATAATTAATCACCTATTTATTTACGGTTCTTAGGAAGGATAAATTTTTATTTTCAACTTTTAGTGAATGCCCAAAACACTATTGAGATTGTATATTCGGGCATAAGTCAGTAATTCTATAAAAAAAGATTGTTTTCTTTTACTTTTTTCCCTTTGAAAATAGAGAATAAAAGGTAGGGTTTGGTGTACGTTTGCCGCCCCAAATAATTATGAGCGGAAAAAAAAAGAAGTGCTGTAAAAAGTACAAGAAAAAAGGAAAGTCGGCCTGTAAAACTTGTCCAAAAAAGGATAAAAAATAAAATGACCTACAATTTTTGCTAAAGAGTTAAAAACCTATAACCTATTTAGTAAAGCTTGGTTTAAGGATTAAAAATCGTCATCACCAAAATCGAATTCTTCCGTCTCTTCCTTTGAGCCCAATTTAAAAATTTGCTTTAATCCTTTCTCTTTTGTTTTAGAACTATCTTTCTTAGTAGAAACTACTGTTGTAGAATCTTCTTCCTCTTCCCATTCTATATCAAAATCTTGGATAATAACAGGGTCCTTTAGAGAAGAGTCTGCATCAAATAACCCAAACTCTTCTTTCAAAGCAGATTTAAATTCATTTTTTTCCGCACTCCTTTTATTCTTTTTAAAGGCTTTACGACGTTCTTTATCCATTTCAATTCTTGGATTATCAGAAGGACCAAACATGCGAATAAAGACTCTTATCCCCTCCGATTCCACATCACTTATCGATTCGTTGTTTTCAATTTTGCTTTTGTCTTTAACTAGTAAGTCACTAATATCGAAATCAATTCGATAATCCATAACGCCATTAAAATCGATATTACCTTCAATATTTAAAGTTAAAAGTGTGGTCCCAATTATCATTCGCGGCAAAATCACTTTCTTATCTTGAACAATAATTTCATTTTCCAGGACATCAAAATGAATCTGCATAAGACTTTTTTTCAACTCATCGGCTCTAAATACTCCACGTAATAAAATGTTACTTCTAAAATAATCAGAAATTGCTTTTAAGCTTTTGTATTCAATTAATTTCCCGTTTACAATTTTTACTTTGGCTTTTGAATCAACTGATTCTAAATATATTTCAAAGTTCTCGCTAAGTTCGCTATTTAAAACCAAGCTAATATCTGCCGTACCCTCAATTATTTTTTCCGTAATTTCATTTTGTCTAAAATTGTAAAACGAGTAAAACATTTTTTGAACATTCGTATTTCTGTTGTTACTTATCAGTTTCATTTTAAATGTATTATCGTATTGCTTGTTCAGTATTAGTTTTCCCTCAAATTCTCCATCCATAGAATTAAATGTAACCGGATTCATTACTACACGGCCGTTTGAAAGTAATAATTTAGCATTCAAATTGGATGCTTTGAACCTATCCCATACAAAATCTCCGAAATGAACATTTAGCTGCAATTCGGAAAAAGGAAAACGAAAACCATTCTGTTCTTGGCCTTTATCGTCCTTACTTTTTTCTGTTAAAAACTCCAACGCATCCAATCTATCTGAGCTTAATGACGCCATTATACGCAGTGGTTGTGAACGGAGAGAATCCCGAACAAAAATCCAATGCAGCGCGTTTTGAATTTCCCCATTAAGCACTATTTCAGAAGATTGAACCTTGCCTTTTACGCCAATTATTTTCGCTATTTTGTTGTGCAACTTAATTTCCCCATTCAAATTTTGGACGTTCACACTATTTTCAAATCGAATATTTACATCTGAAAAGTGAATACTTCCCTTTAAATTAGAACCTTTTAAGTTTACGTTTTCTTTCATCAACCTTGAAAGTATGAGTTTAACGTCCACATCAAAATCCAATAAACCTTTCGTCGCATCTACATTATTAATATTAGAAAACTCTACTATTTCTCTTAAATCAGAACTACCTGAAAGCTTTGCGCTAAGAACTAACTTATCAAAATCTTCGAGTGTTAACTCACCAACCATTTTTCCGGATGGAAATGAACCTGATAATTTCTCAAATAGAAGCTTGGAGGTTTTAACGTTTCTGTTTTTGCCGTTCGTATAATATCCTTCTAATGAAATATTTTCAATTACTCCTTTGCTTTCTTTTTCTTTTAAGGTTCCATCTTTTAATGAAAAATTAGTTCGAACGCTTGGAGCTGTAGATTTGTCATAATTTCCCTTAATTTTAACTTGAACTTCTACATCTCCTGAACTTTCATATCTATTTTTATAATCAGAATATTTTTTTGGAACTAAAGAATTGAGTTGTTCCAGTCTTATTTTTTTACTTCCAATATCAAACACGTAAGAAGTCCCGTCGATTTTTCCCGAAGCAACCAATGTAAAGGCATTATTGAAACGAATTTCACCTTGTAAAAAGGTGATGACATTGGTTTCATTATTAATTTGTAACCCTGTATTTATTTCCAGATTTCTCTTGCTGAGGTACTGTATACCATCAGCTTCTACAGAAGTGGACTTGAAATCTCCTTTAACTAAAAGTTTTAATTTCTCGGAATTAAAGTCACCCGTTACAATCGCACCTTTTGCAACAGTCCTAACTCCAACTTTTTTAGATTTATCGATATAGGAGTATGTGATTCTATTAAGTTCTACATGGCTAAGTTTGAATTCAAACCCAGAAGTTTCAACATCTGTTGTATCCAATTTCCAAAAAATAAAATTCTGTACTCCCTTTTTGTTTACTTCAAAAATACCAAAGCCATCGCGAATTTCTACTCGTTTCAATTGGTAGTTTCCTGCCAACATATCAAGCATATCAAACTGAAGTGAAAGTTCTTTTACGAAAATTAGAGTGTCGGGTGTTTTTTGATAATCTTTTGGTTCCAGGATGGCTACATCCCTAAAAACCAAACTGAAATATGGTATTTCGTCAAAAGTGCTGACCTCAATAGATGCTACCCTAACTTCACTTTTTAGGTTTTCATTTATAGCTTCGGTAACTAAGTTTTGAATTATAGTACCGTATTGTGTGGAAATATAAATTCCCACTCCAGCAAATACGAGAGCAATAATTAAAATAAATAGAAATAGATACTTTACTATTTTCACAAAATCAAAAGTATTTTCAGAAACAGTAAGAAAAGAAATAGGATTAATAAACTTCTTAAACTAGAGTAGTTAGTTTAAAAAACTTAGCCTATCATTTTTAGCATTCCTACTTCTCTCTCCGTTAATTCTCTCCATTTCCCACGTGGAACAGTCTTCTTTGTAAGTCCACCGAATGAAACCCTGTCTAATTTAGATACAACATAACCTAACTCTTCCATCATTCTTCGAATAACACGGTTTTTACCACTGTGCAAGCTAATCCCAATTTCGTTTTTAAGAGTTCCATCACCTACGTAAGATGCAGCATCCGCCATAGCTAAACCATCTTCAAGTTTTACTCCCTTGGTCAATTTTATCATATCCAGTTTAGTCACTGGTTTTGTGAGTGTAACATGATATACCTTTTGAACTTTAAATTTTGGATGGGCCAATTTTTTTGCTAAATCCCCATCATTTGTTAGAAGCAATAAACCAGTAGTCATCCTGTCTAATCTACCAACAGGATATATTCTTTCCTTTACCGTATTTGCCAAAATATCCATTACCGTTTGACGCCCTTGAGGATCATCAGAAGTTGTTATAATGTTTTTAGGTTTATTCATAAGTAAATAAACAAACTTCTGAAATTTTAACTTTTCACCACCATAAGTAACGACATCGGTTGGCTTTATTTTAACTCCCATTTGAGTTATAACTTCACCATTTACCGTTACCATACCCTGCGCAATAAGCTTATCCGCTTCTCGCCGTGAACAAATTCCACTTGATGCAATGTATTTATTAAGCCTAGTTTCATCCGTTACTTCTCTTGTTTCAGGTCGAGAAGTACCTTCTGGTTTTATGTTTTTACTGTCAAAAGGTTTGTCTGTTTTCTTCTTTGAAAAAGCCGAATCTTTTCTTTTAAATTTAGGTTTCTCCGCACTTTCTTCCTTTTCTTTTTTAAAGTCTTTTCGTTTCGAAAACTTACTAAACGGCTCTTTATTACCAACATACCTTGGTTTCTCAGGGCTTCTTTCGCTTCTAGACTCATCAGGAGCTTTTCCTGATTTTTCTTCAGAACGTTCTTCTCTATTAGGAGACTTCCTCCTATCAGTTTTACCTGATTTTCTGCTGGAAATGGAACCACTTTTTCCTCTTTCTATTGCCATAATATCTAATTAATAGGAAATTCCAAGCTTTTTAATACGAATTTTGAAACCGCCATACAAAATGCAAAGGTAAGCCGACCCATAATACTAAACACTATGTATATTTTCGCAGACTTAAAAAAAATATATGAATAAAAAAACTGTACTTCTTATAAACCTGGGAACTCCCGACAACCCTACAACTGGAGCCGTAAGAAGGTATTTGACGGAATTTTTAAACGATCCGAGAGTTATAGACATTCCTTGGTTATTTCGAAAAATGTTGGTGAATCTTATTATTGTTCCGTTTCGTTCTCCAAAATCGGCTAAAATTTATAAGCAACTTTGGACAAAAGAAGGGTCGCCATTAGTAATTCATGGTAAAAACTTACGAGATAAACTTCAGGTTGAGCTTGGAAGTGATTATCAAGTTGAAGTCGCCATGCGATACCAAAACCCTCATTTGAAAAATGTGCTAGAAAAAATTAGAAAATCGGTTCCTAAAGAAATTATAGTTCTCCCACTTTACCCTCACTATGCCAGTTCTTCAACTGGGAGTACAATAGAGTTTTTATTCAAAATAATGAGCAAATGGTACGTAATTCCTCAAGTAAAGGTATTGGGTCAGTTTTACAATAACCCCGGCTTCATTGATAGTATTGCTGAACAAGCAAAAGAATTTAACTTAAAAAACTACGATCACTTTGTCTTTAGTTTTCATGGATTGCCAACTCGACAAGTAGATAAAGTTTACGATGAAGGAATTTGCGCTGACCATAATTGCGAACATGAAGTTACACCAGACAACTTTTATTGCTACAAAGCAACGTGTTATGAAACAGCGAGATTGATTATTTCTAAAGTTAATCTGGATTCTGAAAAGTGTACAGTTTCTTTCCAATCTCGTTTGGACAAAAACTGGTTAGAGCCTTTTTCTGATAAAGTAATAGCCGAGCTACCTAAAAAGGGAGTGAAAAATGTTTTGGTATTCAGCCCTGCATTTGTTTGTGACTGTCTGGAAACCACAATAGAAATTGGCGTAGAATACAAAGAGATTTTCCTGGAAAACGGCGGAGAAAAACTTGACTTTGTAAAAAGCCTTAATAGTGAGCCAACATGGGTAAACACAGTTAAAAATTTGGTGTTAAATGCCTAGACAAATACTGGATTTTACATGGGCGACTGATTTTAACATACTGAATACTAGAGAATATAAATCAGTCTTTTATTTAAACTCCAACAATAATTCTGGTGTTAACCTTTTGGCTTTGGGAGAACTGAGCCGATTAGAAAGTCCCACGTTTGATTCTTTAGATGTATTCCAAAAGCAAAAAAAAGATTGGCTTTTTGGTTACTTTGCCTATGATGCTAAAAACCAGCTCGAAAATTTAAAATCTGACAATAAGTTCACTCACGAAATAAAGGACATTGATTTTGTTGTACCAGAAATAGTTATTGAGTGGGTTGGGAACAAAGGGCAAATTCATTTTTACTCAGATGTGACATCAAAAGAATATATTAAGGAATTGCTTATTGACCTTACTAGGTCAAACTCGGAAACCAAAGAAACAACTCCAATCAATTTTGAGTCAAGAGTTTCAAAGGAAGGTTACCTGAAAAAAGTAAATGAGCTTAAAGCAGAAATTCAATACGGAAACATCTATGAAATAAACTTTTGCCAAGAGTTTTTTACAAAACAAGAAATAGATCCTTACCTCATTTATAAAAAGCTAAATGAAATTTCCCCAACACCTTATTCTTGTTTTGTTCGCTTAAAAAGCTTCTATTTAATGTGTGCCAGTCCAGAGCAATATCTACAAAAAACAGGAAATAGAATAATTTCAAAACCCATAAAAGGAACTATTAAAAGAGGTTCCGAATTCGAAGAAGACGAATTATTAAAAGCCAAACTTTTTAATTCAGAAAAAGACAGGTCAGAAAATGTAATGATTGTGGACTTAGTAAGAAATGACCTTTCTAAATGTGCCGAAAAAGGAAGTGTAAAAGTCGATGAATTATTGGGGGTTTATTCTTTCCCGCAAGTTCATCAGATGATTTCAACTGTTTCAGCAAAATTAAAAGATGGGGTTTCTGGAGTTAGTGCCATTAAAAGCTCATTTCCCATGGGCTCAATGACTGGTGCTCCAAAAATTAAAGCAATGCAACTAATTGAAAAGGAAGAAGTTTTCAGACGAGGTTTATATTCCGGTTCCGTTGGTTATTTTAATCCAGAAGGTGATTTTAATTTTAATGTTGTAATTCGAAGTTTGTTTTATTCTCCAGAATTAACTCAGCTCAGTTTTGCAGTAGGCGGTGCTATTACAGATGGCTCAAATGCCCTGGATGAATACGAAGAATCGTTATTGAAAGCAAAGGCGATATTTGAGGTCTTTAACTAATAAAAACCTCTTGCTTGGCTTCTAAGTTAAATCTAGATTTTTATCCTAATCGTTTCTTTGATGAAATTTTAATCCGAGCAATAGTTCATGAGAACCAGAACTTACCCTGCCAATTTCTGTGGTAATTATATCATAAGAATAACTAAGCGTAAAGTTTTCCGCCACCTTTACACCCGCAAAAACCGTTGGCCCACTTTCCGTTCGATAAGTTCCTCCCAAAAAGAGCCTCTCATTATAAATTACTCTAAGACCACCATCAATTTGTGGATCAAGTGGTGGGATGTACTTTAATTGTACCATTGGTTCAATTCCCCAATTATCGCCAATATTAAAGGTATATCCAGCATTAAAATAGTAGTGATTTTGTAGTTTATTCAACGAACTCGTATGATTATCTACAAATTTCATTTCAGTACCAATAAGTTGAGGAATAGAAACACTTACATACCAGTTATCGTGGTACAAATAAATCCCAAAGGCAGCATCTGGTGTATAAGCCGATGTTAAGGTATTGCCCAAGGCAACATCATTATTATCTGCCAATTCCATATCTGAGCCATCTACAGAAAACTGCATCAATCCACCAGCAAGTCCGAAAGACAATTTAATTTCATCCGAAACTTTAAAATTGTAAGCATAAGATATTTTGAATCCAGTTCTTCGTGTGGGCCCTGTTACATCAGAGTAAACATAACCTCCTATACCCATGTTGTTTTTCTCATTTAAAGGACCCTGCATGCTTAATACAAAAGTCCGTGGCGCATCATCTATTCCAACCCATTGATAGCGGTAACTAGACTTTACGTCAAAGTAATGACTAGTTCCGCCAACCGCTGGGTTTATGACATACTTGTTCATGAAAAATTGCGAAAACTGTCCTAATTGTTGAGCACTCAAAGTACCCGATACAAGAGCAATTATTGCTATTAATGTAATCTTCTTCATTGTGCTATTTTTTATCTAATTATAGTTATTGCTCCAGAAAGTGTTTGAGTAATTCCTTCATCATTCAAGTCAATAATGTAATAATAAGTTCCTAAAGGCATATCCTTACCTTTATATGTTCCATCCCAAGCATCATATGGTTGAGACTCATATAATAACTGTCCCCATCGATTAAAGATTTGGACTTTGGCATTTGGATAATCTTGTAAAATTCCGATTTCCCATTTGTCATTAACGCCATCGCCATTAGGAGAGAAAGCATCATTAACTTTAATTTTATCATCAACAATTACTTCAACCGTATCTTTCACTAAACAACCACCTTCAATTCCACTTGAAACAATATATGTAATTGTTTCTTCTGGTGTTGCAACCGGATTCATTGTATTGGCGTTATCTAAACTAATATTAGGCGTCCATACAACATTTCTACCTGTTGGAGCCGTTGGCTTCCCGCCCAGTGTAGTTCGTTGACCCTTTACAATGGTTCTGTTTTTCCCAGCCGACAGTAGGTAAGCATCGTCAATTACAATTGTCACTGTATCGTACTGCACACATACTTCTTGACGAACTTCAACCACATATTTAGTTGTTCCTTTTGGTGGAGTAAGTGAAATGGAATCTCGTTGGCCCATATTTACACCATTACCATCATACCAAGTTGTCACATAGAATCCAGAACTAGTAACATTAGCATAAAGTGGTACTAGTTGAGAGCCACAATAAGCAGAATCACCACTTGCAGTTACACCATAATCGACTCTCACCCCAACTTTCGTTGTCATAGAATCGGTACAGCCCAATTCATTAGTAGCAACTACGCTATAGGTGCCTGGCAGAATATTTAAAGCATTTGCAAGATTACTTGCAAACGAATCCACTCCGTTCCATTGATAAGTTATTTTACCAGGATCGTTAATAAGGGTTATTATTTTACCATCATTTGTATTACTACAAGTTGCATCTGTAACAGAACGTGCTACTATTTTCAGAGCACTTGGTGAGGTTATGGTAAAGGTATTCAGCGACTTACATTTGGACGTATCCGTAACTTCTATTGTATGACTTCCGGCACAAAGTCCATTTACTGAACTAGTAGTATCTGTACTAGGCATCCAACGATATGTTACCAAAGAACTAGATGCTGTAATGGAAATTTCACCATCACATAAGCCAGAACAAGAAGCGTTTCTTAAAGAATCTAATTTTATAGAAACTCCGCCAATGTTATTTATCGTTACCGCAGCAGTATCTATACATCCTAAACTGTCGGTAACTGCAAGATGATATAGCCCTGCACCAACATTAATAAGTCTATCTCCTCCTTGAGCGGGAACAATTGCAAATTGCAATTCGTCCAACCAAGAATAATCATACCCATTAGATTTTGGTGTTCCACCATTTATCGTTGAAAATATCATTCCTGTATTAATTCCACATTGAGGTAGTACTTTGGTGAAATTAAATTTGATAGCATCGGGAGCGGTAATATCAAAACTTTGCACTTCAACACACCCAACTTTGTCTTTTACCTCAACAAAATAAGTGCCAGCACAAAGCCCAGATACAGTGTCTTTTCTTACTCCAAGTGTAGGCCAATTATAGGTATATGGAGAAACTGTTCCTGATCCTTTAACCGTAATTTCTCCATTACAAGAATTAGCACAAGTGGCGTTTTTCTTTGTTGAGGATAAACTCGGTGCTGTAGAATTACTCAAGCCAATCTGAAAGACTTCTGAATAATTCTTTGAATCAGTTACTGTAAGAAACGCAATTCCAGCACATCGTTTAGTTGTACTATCTGCTACATCTCCGTTATCCCATTTATAAGAATATGGAGGTGTACCTCCAGCAACTGTTACAGAAACTTTTCCATCACAAACATTACAATTAGGATTCACCATTTTCTTTCCAGTAATAATCAATTTTTGAGGTTGAGTAATAAGAATAGAATCAATAAACTGGCATCCTTGTGCATTAGTAATAGTCACATAATTAATACCAGCACATAATGCTTTGGCTGTATCTCCAACTTCAGAACTTGTCCATTGGAAATTATAACCTGTACTTCCACCTGGAATAGTTATGTAAGCTTTGCCATCACATTTACCAAAGGCACTTGCGTTATTGACAAGAACAATAGTTTGCCCCGGAGCAGGAGGCCCTTTGATTGTATCTGTTGCAACGGAAATACACTTATTGGAATCAGTAACCTCAACGGTATAAATTCCCGCACATTGATTGCTAAGATCTTCGGATATGATTCCACCTGGATTCCATTTGTAACTATACGGTCCCGATGTTCCTGAAGCTGTAATAAATATACCGCCATCGCAAGAATTGTTACAAACCTCATCAACAACTCTATCAATTAAAATTGTAGGGCCGTTTGGATTGACAATAGCGAAAGGAATAACAACCGAACATAAAGAAGTATCCTCAACTGTAACAAAATAGGCGCCTGCTCCTATACCTGTAAGTACAGGTGTAGTCGTTGTAGATCCGCTTGACCATTTGTATTTATATGGCGTTATTCCACCAACTGCAGACACAGTGGCCATACCATTGGATACGCCACAGTCAGACATAGTTACATTTACATTTGCAAGAATCTTTGTAGGTTCTTTAATATTCGCAGAATCTGTCGCAATACAGCCTTTCGAGTCTCTCACTTCAACCAAATATACACCAGCACATTTGCTCGTTATACTTGGGCCAGAAGCACCTAAACTCGGCCATGTATAAGAATAAGGAGAAGCTCCAGCGCTAGCAGTTGCTGTCGCAGAACCATCACAAACTCCATTACAAGAAGCATCCACAACTACCATTGTAATGTTCGGAGCATTGGAACTATTTAAACCAATATTAAACACTTGAGAAAGAGAACCTCCGTCAGAAACAGTAACTCTAATTACACCAGCACAACGATTTAGTGTACTATCAGCAGAATCACCATTATCCCATTTGTAGGTATAAGGTGTAGTTCCACCACTCACGGCAATTTTAATTTTTCCATCACACAATCCACAAGCAGGCTGAGTAGTATCAACTTTTGTTAAGATTAAAACATTAGGCTCGAGAATTAAAACTGAATCAACTCCTGAACAACCTTTAGAGTCCGTGACTGTTACTTTGTTCATGCCTTTACACAAATTGTTCGCTACACTAGCAGTCGCACCACTTGTCCATGTAAACTTGTAAACTGGTGTTCCACCCGAAACAATAACACTTGCAGCACCGTCACAAGCGGAAGAAGTAGATACATCTGAGAGTTTTGTTACATTTATTGTAAGTGCAGAAGCTGCTCCTACAGTATCTTGAAGTATTGAAGAACAACCTAAAGAATCAGTAACTTTAACCGAATAAACCCCAGCACAGGCAGAATCTAAATCAGTTGTAGATTTACTACCCGGAGACCATAAGTAACTCAAAGTTCCTGTTCCACCAGTTGCAGTTATAAAGATACTTCCATCACATATTCCAAAACACGTCACAGCTCTTGTACTATCTAATTTTATAATTGGAGCATTTTTATCTGATAATGTAACTTGAAGCGTAGAGGTACAATTGTTCTTATCCGTCACTCGATAATTATAAATTCCAGAAGATACGTTTTTGGCTGTATCACCTGTTTGAGGTGGAACTAATGCATTCATGGAAGCATCAAGCCATTGGATAGAATATGGTCCAGTACCACCAGATACAAGAGCAATAATTTTCCCATCTGCTGCTCCACAATTAGGACTTATCGTATCAGAAGTTGTGAGTATTGGCGTTGGATCAATTAATGTAATTGTATCATATGAATCACATCCATAATTATTGGTCGCTGATATTGTATATACTCCTGCGGATAAGTTACTCGCTGTATCAGCTGTACCTCCTGAAGGAGACCATAACCACGTGGTAATAGGCTGCCCCGATATTACAAATGCAAATACTTTACCATCATTTCCACCATTACAAGAAATACTTTGACCTAACCCTGTACCAATAACAGATGATTTAGTCTCAGACAATGGAATTCTAAATGTATCGACGATTGAGCCATCGCTAACCGTTACAGATAGAACTCCTGCACATCTGTTTATGGTTTCGTCGGTTATATCACCGTTGTCCCACAAATAGGTATAAGTTCCGGAACCGCCACTCACAAAAATTTTCATTCTTCCATCACAAGGCACTTTTTGACAAGTAGCTTCCTTCATTTGAACAGAGTCAAGAACAAGATTCAAAGGCTCAGTAATAATAATTGAATCAATCCCTTTACAACCATTAGAATCGGTCACGGTAACATAATGTTTGCCTGCACAAAGACTATTTGCAGTATCCGAAATTGAACCTGAAGACCATCTAAATGAATAAATGGGCTTTCCACCTGAAGGAGTAACTTTTGCTATTCCATCACAAGCTCCTTTTGCTGAAGCATGATTTATAACAAACACATTTGGAACAACTAAAGTAGATGCTTCAATGGTATCTGAGTAAATTGTAATGCAGTTTTTAGAATCGGTGACTCTTAAATCATAGGACCCAGGACAAGCAGAAACTAAATCTTGGCTGCTTGAAGAGCCTGGAAGCCAATTGTATGTGTAATTTGGTGTTCCTCCG